>Ga0163110_10001929_pt1 | contig 10603 bp, 12 predicted proteins | sample CRUFie1St17metaG_FD_108703 | JGI IMG/M metagenome (GOLD analysis project Ga0163110, IMG submission 108703) | Marine microbial communities from the Costa Rica Dome - CRUD Field 142mm St17 metaG | ecosystem: Environmental > Aquatic > Marine > Oceanic > Photic zone | place: Costa Rica: the Eastern...
CCTGTCAATGCACAATTGCTTCATTTCCCCGGCTAGAATTTTACCAGAGCGATAATCGCGATTTATTTCCTCTAAGAATGAATCATCCTCCTCAAAGAAGTACATCATGTATTGATATGCAACGTCTTTGTCTGGATCACCACCCAATCTGCGATGCTCTTCAACTGTGGATTGGCCACCTGAAAAGGATTTTTTGATTTTCTTTTCAACAGTTGCGATATCATCGCCTAGGAATAGCGTTGTCTTTGGTTTTGATGATGACATTTTATCTCCAGTCATTCCAACTGCAAACCTGTGATACGTGCTGGAGGGAGCTAGTAATCCCATTCCGCCCATACTACGTTCCAGGGAAAGCAAAGATTTCCTAATCGCACCTTTATCCTTTGAGGTAGCACTTGGAATATTCACCGTGCCATGTTTTGGATTCGACATTATGTCTGAATACCCAAGATTCGAAATTGAGTTTACTATTTTTGAAAACACACTTTTCTGTACCTCTTTATTGATTCTTCCACTTGGCTCGACACCCATCACTGAGGCATTATCTTCCTGAACTGAGACGCCCACTTGCAAGCCCATTTTAGCATCACTAACATTGAACCAATTTGTCTTTGCCGCCAAGCCTCTGGTTAATCTCAGATGAGGGTCTTGATCAATACCAACTGGAACAACAATAGGTCTTATCCCCCCATATTCGTCTAACTGTGGATGTAAAATGTCACCTGCCTGAACTAATGGGGCTTGAACATGAGCAAGATTTGTTGAACCATCAAATCCATAGATTGCTTCTAATTCTGATAAATTAGTTCTTTTTCCCAATTGAAATCCGAGTTTCTGTACAATACTTCGTTGAGACTGGAAATATACCGTTGTTTTTTCAGGGTCAAGACCTAAAGCAGCATAGTTTGCCACATATTCTTCTTTGGCTATCTTCTTTCCATCTGATAGTGAAATACCACGTGTAGCTGTAGATTCAAGGTCTGCAACTGCAATTGTTACGTCACCACCTTGCTCCTGAAACCACCTAACCTGGTCGATAACCATCGAATGTCCCAAATGCATTTTTCCTGAAGGCATTAATCCGGTTAGTACTCCAAACGGGTTGCCAGTTCTTTTAGCTTCTAAGACCATGTCCAAGTCTCTGTGTGCGAAAACAACTCCTCTGCGATGAAGTCTCGAAGGGGAATCAATAGAGATACCATCCATTGGAGATAATCCGAATTTCTCAATGATTCTTGAATAATCTGTTGACTGTGAGGAACCCCAGGGATCAATGGTAAATTCGTCATTCATCATCATCACCCCCGGCGACAACATCAATGAAATCTTCGGCCCTAGAATGCTCAATAGCGTCCTTCTTGAGTACTAACCAGATTCCCGAGACACTTACCAGTAATACTCCCACACCTGCATAAGGAAGCCATTCCAGTCCATCATCCAATTCACGGGGACTAACCAACCAAGTGAATTTCAAGAAATCATAATCATCAAATCTTTGTGACCAGCGATGCAAGTCCGTAGTTGAGTGTCCTGCGACTGTAAAAGCAGCGGATTTATTATTGAAGAATTGAGTTGTGCCCAATATTTCATAATCCTCACCATCTAGATCAAATTTTATTTCATTTCCTGCAAGGAGGCTGACAAAAATTAGTTCTCCTTCTTGTCTCCATCCTTCTTTTGTATTACTTTCATCGGAATCTATCTCTTTAGTATCTGAATCTAAAATTTGCGAACTACCAATATCAACAATCCAAGTCAGTGGAATGTTCCAGGCATTGTATGCGGATCTGCATGACTTTGAATCAATGGAACTGATAATTAGAACTCCATCTACGATAGAATGATTCAAGCTACCACAATTCTCCATCGCCCAATAAGAATAAGCCTCGCCCCATGTTGTAAACCATACATCCTCTCGCTCAGACAACATATCGATTACATCTTGGTCATGTCTTACTGTAGCATCATAAATTCTACCAATCCAGTACATATTAACTAGACCACCAGCATCTAATTCAGATTCAACCGATGATACATCTGCAATACCCTTTTCCAGTGAACCTCCACGACGTCCAAGATTGTGCCAATCTAACTCATTATTTGGCACATCAGAGGCCGAATGCCAGGCGGTAGATGATTGACCAGTTTCATCACCATGTACAGTAAATCCTTGTAGTGCTATAGTGGTATGTTGCGTTGCGTTCAATCCACTTGGAGTGTAGGTTGAAATTGGTTTGGAATCCCAAATTGAGGCATCTATGCGCTCTTCTATATAATCACGGCACTCAAGAGCTACAGCACCCGGATCTGCTTTCCAAGAAAGATGTGGCATGCCATAACATCCAAATTCATCTCCTTTTTCTAATCGTAATGATCCGATTGTTGCAAGGTAACCATCATCATCCCAATCTGCATCTGCGAGTACCGTTGGAGCAAACGTTGCAGATAGCAACATCACCAATACCAGCATTCGCATGTGACAATCCTCTAGTAAGCCACATTTCAGCATTACCACATAGAAAACTGAAGTAACCATCAAAGACATGATGTGACACGACACATGTGATGAGTGACCTCAAAGAGGCATGGATGGCTTTGGAAAGCCATTGGAAAATCACTCCCAAAAATGCCCGTATAAGTGGAGATGCGTCTTATGGTTTCATGCGCTGGACATTAGCGCCGTTCTTCAGAATGTTTTTGCGAGTAAAAATTCGTGGAATTAAAAATGTCCCACAAGCTGGACCTACGATTCTTGCAGCAAACCACCTGTCGCATGTCGACCCTCTAGTTGTAATTCTAGCATCCAGAAGAAGAACACACTATTTGGCTAAAGATGGCCACTTCAGAAATTTTGCACTTCGGACCTTTATGAGAGCAACTGGGCAAATTGAAACAAATCGAGAAACTGGCGGCGCTGATGCCTTATCAAGTGCAGCAGTCGTGCTGCATGCAAATAGAGCACTAGGCATATTCCCAGAAGGTACAAGGTCAAAACGAACTGAACCGCCATATTTGTTACCCGGTAAAACCGGAATTGCAAGATTAGCAGCATCCTATCCTGATGTGCCCGTAGTTCCCATTGGATTGACAGGAACAAGGGACTTCATGACCCCAAATAAACACAAATTACCTCGCTTGTGGAAAAGGGTTGGCATATCCTACGGTAAGCCGGTAACTTGGTGGGAATGGTTAGAGAAGAGAAGTTCGTTCGAAGAGTTGCAAGCACTTGCTAACAAAGAGGACCATGAGGTCAAATCAGTTCTAGCAGGGATGTATAGAGAATTCACTGACGAATTCATGGATAGAATCAAAGGCCAGGGCGCCCCGTGAAAATCCTCAAAGGCCTCCGCATTAGTAAACTAAGTAATGCAAGAGTATCTCGATCTTATGCAGCGCATCTTAGATGAGGGCGAAGAGAAAGGAGATCGTACTGGGACCGGCACATTATCGGTTTTTGGACATCAAATGCGATTCGATCTCTCAAAGGGATTCCCAATGGTAACAACAAAGAAACTACATCTAAAATCAATCGTCCACGAGTTATTATGGTTCTTAGCAGGAGACACCAATGTAGCATACCTACAAGAAAATGGAGTCCGAATCTGGAATGAGTGGGCTGATGAAAACGGCGACTTAGGTCCAGTCTATGGTAAACAATGGCGAAAGTGGGAAGCAAAGGATGGTAAGGTTATCGACCAAGTTCACCAAGCGATTGAAATGATAAAAAATAATCCGAATTCTAGAAGAATAATTGTGAGTGCTTGGAATGTTGGCGAACTGGAAGAGATGGCATTGATGCCTTGTCACGCTTTCTTTCAATTCCATGTAGCAGGTGGAAAACTAAATTGTCAACTATACCAAAGAAGTGCTGATGTATTTTTGGGCGTACCATTCAATATTGCATCATATGCTCTTCTTACTCACATGATGGCTCAGGTATGTGAATTAGAACCTGGTACCTTCGTACACACTATCGGTGATGCACACCTTTACACAAATCATCTTGAGCAAACAAGGTTACAATTATCTCGCACACCCATTGAGCCCCTACCCACATTGAAACTGAATCCAAATATCAAGAATATCGACGAATTCACTTACGAAGACATAGAAGTGGTTGGATACGAACACCATCCCCACATCAAAGCTCCAATAGCTGTGTGATACTATGCTAGGCATGATTGTTGCATGTGACCGTAATGGCGCCATTGGCAAAGATGGTGACCTTCCATGGAGGCAATCTACTGACCTGCAACACTTCAAGAAAATCACAATGGGTTCAAACCTAATCATGGGCAGGAAAACTTGGGATTCATTACCAGGAATGCTTCCAGGGCGGGAACACTTCGTTCTTTCAAGAGGAGAAGTCGAGGGAGTAGAAGTGATTTCTTCGGAACAAGCAATAGAAATGGAAGGATGGATAATCGGTGGTGGAGAAATTTACAAATTATTCCTTCCACATGTCTCCCAACTACATAGAACAATAATCGATACGAGGGTTTCTGATGCTGACACATTCTTCCCAGATATAACGGGGATGGGCTTTGAACTCGCTGAAGAAAAGCATGTTGCTGCAGGTGTGAAAGACCAGCACGACATGGTTTTCCAACACTGGGTTAGATACTAGAAAACTACTCATGATCACGATTATGATTCTGAATATTAATTTCTGATTAGTTTGTAAGAAGGTTTCAAGTAGCAGTTTATTGACCAATACACCATGAGCACGGGCTTGGTTATAGGAATAATCGCAGGCGTATTGGTTCTAATTTTGATGATTTGGTTCATCAGTACATGGAACCGATTAGTCCGCCTAGAAGAGAATGTAAACAAATCATGGGCAGATATCGATGTACTTCTGAAGCAAAGGTATGACATGATACCTAATTTAGTTAACACTGTGAAAGGATATGCGACTCACGAAAAGGAAATTTTCGAACAATTTGCTCTAGCTCGCCAGACAGCTGCTGGATGCCTAGCTCAAGGAGATGTCAAAGGCCTTGGTGCAGCAGAAGGAACCCTAGCAGGCCTAATACCAAGAATAAACATGGTCGCAGAGCAATACCCAGAATTAAAGGCTGATACTTCATTCGTTAATCTGCAGAATCAATTGGTGTCAATAGAAAACCAAGTTTCTGACCGTAGAGAATTTTACAATGCTAGTGCAACAAATTGGAACGCTGCCATTCAGATGATTCCAACAAGCATTGTTGCTGGGATGAAAGGTGCAACACGTCGAGACCTGTTCGAGGTAACCGATCCGGTCCAGAGGGAAGCTGTTCAAGTCCAGTTTTGAATTGAATAAAGCTTAGACTCAAAATTCAATCTGTGAACCGGAGCAATACCTTGCCGATGTTTTTGGCATCGTGAATGTGTTGATGTGCTTTAGCAACATCCTTAGCATCAAAAACTGAATCTATCACTGGTTTGAGGTGCCCCTCTTTTACACCTTCCAAAATTCTATGCAGTTGTTCAGCGATTGCCTTCTCATCTTTCCATGTTCCCATATGAACACCAAAAACACCGCGATTTCTCATCATCAATCTTAATGGATCGAATTTCGGTGTTTTCCTTAGAGCAAAGAATGCTTTGATCAATGAGCGTTTTGATGTTGGTGCTGCAGAGGAGAGACCGTATGTGTACAGCTTACCACCCTCTGCTAGACAACTCAAACTTTTGGTTAAATTATCTCCACCAATTGGATCAAGGATATGGTCAACACCCCTTCCATCGGTTGCTTCTTTGACAATTTTTCTAAAATCCTGATTGTGTCTATCAATCGGTATACCACCAAATGATTCGATTATGTTTGACTTATGCCCTGATGCTGTTGCCCAAACATGCTCAATTCCAGCCCATTGGCATAGTTGAAGTGCAGCTGTACCTACCCCGCCAGCACCTCCGTGGATAAGCACTGTTTCTCCTTGTTTTAGATGTCCAAGATGGTGTAGCATGTGATGTGCTGTTAGGTATGTTACAGGAATAGCAGCAGCTTGATCTAAACCCATCTCATCAGGTATCGAGATTACTCGAGATACTTTGACAGCAACATGACTGCATTGTCCCCCAGTTGGCATGGCAGCAACTACTCTTTGACCTACTTGAAATTCAGTAACATCACTTCCAATGGAATGAATTACACCACTTACTTCATACCCAGGCGTAAATGGATAAGGTGGACTAGGATTGTACAAACCAAGCCTCATCAAAATATCAGCAAAGTTGATTCCAGCGTAATGCACATTAATGCAAATTTCATCATTTTTTGGAGATGGTATTTCAATCTCTTTTAAACTCAGAACAGAGGGCGAGCCTGCCTTCGTAATTTCAACACAATACGCCATATTTAAACGACGTATTATCACTTGGTAAAAATGTTATTTTTTAGGCCTCCCTAAATTGATATACTACCGATGAGTGCCACGGATTGGTCACAATGACGAAGATTACTGTACTCTACGGCACCGAAACTGGTAACTCTGAATTACTAGCAATGGACATTTGCAAAGCAGGAGAAGACGCTGGATTAGAATGTACTAATTTTGGCATGGATGAAATTGATAGCGCTGACTTTTCCGACATAGAAAATCTGTTGATAGTTTGCAGTACTTGGGGTGACGGAGAACAACCTGATAATGCAATAGATTTGTGGGATCATGTCGAAGAACTAGGGGACGATGAACTACAAAATATGAAATTCGCCGTTCTAGCACTTGGTGATACAGCATTCGATTTATTCTGCGAAGCTGGAAAAGAGTGGGATAGAATACTCGAAGAAAAAGGTGGAACTCGAATTTACGATAGAATCGACTGTGACGTAGATTATGAAGATGAAGCAGAAGAATGGATTGAGGGAGTAATTGCAACCTTCAATTGAAAATAATCATTCAACATCCTCAGAACCGTACTCTGTGACACGTATACCTAAGCGACCTTTTCTTGAGGGGCGCTTCATAATAGTTTCATACTTCGACTCAAATGCGGCTTTAAGATCGATTTTCATTGCCAATGAATGACCCATTAACAGGATGAGTACATCTGCCATCTCCTCAGCACATTCTTCAATAGGTTTACCTTTGGTAATAGCGGCCGCTAATTCGCCCAACTCCTCAACGGTAAGAGCAATTCTGTAACCCATATCATGACCGTTATTTCCAGCGAAGTCATGTTTATGATGGAATGCTGCAACCTTTCGCATCATTTTGCTCCATTCATCCGATTCTTTACTGGAAAGCCAATCCTCAACACTACGTCCCATGCGCATGGGTTGGACACTAGAATGTTAGTTATTGCGTGAATACCTTGATACATTCAATGACAGGACCTAATTTTGATTCTGCGGTGGTTGAAACTTCTTCATGATCTAGATCTTTGTTTGAATCACCCGGCTCTCTTCCTGCAGCCCAATTACTTGAAACAAGTATTGCAGCGTATGGAATTCCTAATTCTGCAGCGAGTTTGCACTCTCTAGGCATGGTCATCCCGACTACTTCTCCTCCCAATTTTTCGATAGCATTTATTTCGGCTGTTGTTTCAAAATGCGGTCCATGAGCTAACCAGTAAGTTCTGCTTAACTTGAGACCTGGCTGAATTTTGGAAAGTACTGATTCTAATTTTGTATTCATATCTAAATCAAATGGGTTTGTCATTGAGGTGAATTTTGCATTACTATCAAAAAAAGTAGATTCCTTTCCGGTAAGGTCGATGTATTGTGTAGCGTAACCTACAGATCCAGGTGGGAAGTCAGATGGAATTGTGCCAACCGAGCATACTGCCAAAATTGCATCGACATTAGCACCAGCCATGGCATCGATATTTGCAAGATGATTTATTTTGTGGGGAGGGGTAACACCCTCTCCGTGATGTCTTTCTAGAAATATTAGTTCATTTTCTCCGCTTTGGACACATAATAGTGGAACATTTCCATATTTTGTTTGGGCTACTATATTGTCACTACGAGTAAACTCGATTTCATCCGTGGCAAGGCTGGTCATTGCCGTGCCGCCGATGACACCAAGACGCATCATTGTTCAACTCACTCGAGCAGACGAGCGACGATATCAGCCTTAGTGCCAGAAGTTGCTACTCCCTTTGCCTTGGCCCTCTCGACAAGTTCATCTTTCTTCAGTTTCATCAAAGAAGATTCTGTTTCAGATGGTTCTTCAGGTTTTTCTTCTTCCGCAGACTCTTCTTCATCAGGAACTTCTACATCCTCTTCGGATGGTGCTTCAACAACTTCTTCTTTCTCTGAGATTGATTCCATAGCTTCTGCTGCTGCTAACAATCCAGCTTCTTCAGTGGAATCCTCTTCCTCTGCTGCTGCTATTGCTGCTGCTTTCTTTGCCTTCATTTCAGCTTCTTGTCTTGCTTCTTCGGCGTGGATTTCATCTAGAGTTGGTCCTTTCTCGTTAATTACACCAGACTGCAATAGTTGGCTCTTGCGAATCACGACATTTCGGCATGGGTAGATTGCTTTGACTGCGTTTCTAATTTCGGTCTCCAAATCTCCTCCAAGCATTGCTTCTTGCAACTTGGAGTAAGTCGATTTAGCGGCTTGAGCACGAATGATTTCAGCAGACTTTGCTCTCATAGCCTGCTTTACGGAGGTCTGACAGCGGCGTTCTGTAATCATCAAAGGTTTCATCCTGACAAGGAAACCATCTGTAGTTACAACATCGACAACATCGTCGATTTTTCCACGGTACCTACGAATTTGACGACGAGTATGATCAGATTGGTGTGCGTGACCGACAAATGTGGTCAAAGCGTCTTGTCCTACAACATCTGTAACTCTAAATCTCAATAGGACATGCATTTTAGTAAAATCGCCACTAAATTCTTGCTGTGTCATTTCATAGACACGGCCCATTATATGTTCATCAGTCTCACCGATAGTTTCTCCTATTTTCTTGAAGTTCCAAGGGTGCCTTGGTGCACGAATTGTGAACCATCGCTTGTTCTTCCACTTGTCACGCTGCTTACGTGCTGCTGCACGTGCTTTTGCACTCATCTTCTTGGCCATTAGGATCAACTCTCAGTTTGCGGGGGCTACCCCACTTGCAGCCTTCCGACCAACATGGGCTATATGAAGGGAATTGATAGGTGAAAAAATCGCCTAATCGGTAATCTCACCAACCGCGCTGGTCTAAGCGAACTTCCAAGGTTTCCAATTCATCTCCTTTCATCGGAGCACCGTCCATCATACTCATGGCTTCAGCGACCTTTTCAGGGTCGTCATAGTGAGCGGTTGCAAGGACAATTGCATCTGCCATAGTAGGAGGATCTTCTGCCTTGAAAATGCCTGAGCCAACGAATATTCCGTCAACTCCCATTTGCATCATCAAAGATGCATCTGCGGGAGTTGCTATACCTCCTGCGCAGAATGTTACTACCGGTAGTCTTCCCAAATCCGCAACTTCCACTAGGATATCACGGATACTGCCATGCATTTCATCATCAATAGCCCCAAATGGAGTAACATTGGAGATACCTGGGAGTTTACTTGATTCTGCAAGAACGCTATATCGGTTCATTATGATGTTTGCTGCGTTATCCAGACCAGCATCATCGAGTGTCTGAATCTGTCTAATTTCTTGGTCGATTAGCCTTGCATGAGTTACAGCTGCAACCACATTTCCAGTGCCAGCTTCACCTTTTGTGCGAATCATCGCAGCCCCTTCGTATATCCTTCGCACAGCTTCTCCTAAACCGGTTGCACCGCATACGAATGGTATATCATGGTTATTTTTGTTAATATGGAAATATGGATCTGCAGGAGTAAGAACCTCTGACTCATCCACCATGTCAACGCCCAATGCCTGAAGGACTTGAGTTTCCGCTTCATGTCCAATTCGAGATTTGGCCATAACGGGTATAGATGTGCAATCTATAATTCCTTTAATCATGCTGGGATGCGAAGTTCTTGCTACACCACCAGCTTTCCTGATGTCCGCAGGTACTCTTTCAAGTGCCATCACTGATACTGCACCGGCCTCTTCTGCTACTGCTGCCTGATCAGGAGTTACAACATCCATGATGACGCCTCCTTTTAGCATCGAAGCAAATCCACGCTTCAATAAGTCGTCTGCATGACGTAAAGATTTGACATCGTGAGAATTATTCATTGCCATCACACTGTGCGTGGAGCATTTCATTCATGAAGATATGTTATGAGGCGTGGATTTAATCTCCAAGCACTGGCGTCTCTCCTGTAGCAATTTCTGCATCTTGAGATTCTTCTTCATTTCTATCAATCCATGACTCTTCTTCGTCAGGAACGTCCATATCTGCAAATATAGCGTCTACTGGACATTCTGGAACGCATGCACCACAATCGATACACTCATCGGGATCTATGATAAGATATGTTTCAGCCTCTCTAAAGGCTTCTACTGGACAAACAGCTACACATTCTTGATACTTATGATCTACACACCCTGACGTTACCACATGCGGCATTAATGCCTCACCAACCAAGTTTCGCTATATGTGGAGGGATATAATGCCTTGCTAAAAGCCATAATTTTTTAGGGCGACCTAATTCAGTGCCCCGTTTATAGCATTTTCAAATGTTGAATGTGCTATGTCAAGTAAGTCATTACCA
>Ga0163110_10001931_pt1 | contig 10591 bp, 9 predicted proteins | sample CRUFie1St17metaG_FD_108703 | JGI IMG/M metagenome (GOLD analysis project Ga0163110, IMG submission 108703) | Marine microbial communities from the Costa Rica Dome - CRUD Field 142mm St17 metaG | ecosystem: Environmental > Aquatic > Marine > Oceanic > Photic zone | place: Costa Rica: the Eastern...
TGGCATTTCAAAATAATCATGCACATGTTCTTCCAGTATCATTGGTGCAAATGGCCTAAACTTTTGACGTTTTTTAATAACATTCATTTTGTCTTTAACATCTGGTCCTCTTGGATCAGCACACAGGCTTCTGTTGCCTAATGCACGTGGACCAAATTCTGCTTTACCATTTGCAATACCAAAAAGTTCCCCCTCTTTTAAACTTTTTAATGCTTTTTTAATTGGATATTTTCCAGGTATTTCGTGTCCTGTGTAAGGTGTTTTCCAATTAATTTTTTCTCCAGTTTGATTGTACAATTCAAGTGCCGCCGCACCTAAACTACTTCCACAATCCCCTGGATTAGGCATAATATAAATATTTTTAAAAATATCAAATAGTTTACTATTGGCTACACAATTTAATGCAACACCTCCCATGTAAACTAAATTATTACTACCTGTAATTTCTTTGGCATGTTGAGCAAAAGCCTTTACTCGTTGTTCAACTTGATTTTGGGCGGCCGCGGCCATGTCAAATTCATCTACACCTATAAAACTATTTTTAGGTAAACCTCTTTGTAAATTATATATACCATCAATAGTTTGTCTATGACTTATCCACGGATGTTTGTATTTAAAAAATCTTTTACCCATTTTTCTACTTAATGGTTTCCAGTTTTCTGTTTTACCATACGCCGCCATACCCATTAAGATGTATTCATCTTCCATAGGCTTTAGACCAACATGGCTTGTTACAGCACTATAAAATAAACCTAAACTACTAGGAAAGTTTACACTATGCAATTTTTTAAGATTTCCTTCTTTCCAATGCCAAATAGTTGCTGTATTAAATTCGCCTATTGCATCTATAACCATTACAGCACATTCATCAAAGTTACTACTTAATACTCCTGCGGCCGCATGTGTTTCATGATGCCAATAATCTTTTATAGGTATATTTTTAAGTTGAGGATAAAACTTTTTAATCCATTTTCTTTGTGTTGGTTCGCGAAGAGCATTCCAGTTACCGTGTAAAATATTTCTACATTTTTTGGCCCATGCTTTTTCGTGTAATACTATTACATCAGGCTTTCCTCCCTCTATAGCCGCATTTATTAAATCATGATTTAACCATGGATCATTTTTTACTTTACTGAATCTTTCTGAATGACTTGCAAATTCTATATCCTTAAAATCAAGCATACAGGCACCTGCATCGTGAAATCCAAAACTTAAACCTAAAATTCTCATCTATAAATAAAAGGATCTTGTTGACGCAATTTTTCTAATTTCTTTTTTAATTGCTCTTCTTCTTCCTTTGTAAGTTCTAATTCGTTTGATAGGTCTTCGCCTTCTCTACCTCTTTCGCGATTACCATCACTGTTAAGTTCTGTTAGGTCTTGTTGTTTATGTTTTTGGTTTTTTTCTTCCATGTTATTTCCTATAAACATTTTTAAAATATTTTGAAGATGCATCTGTATTTTTTATTTGCCTATATACATTATTTTTAGATATACGATTAGAAAAATTTGCATAAAAAGTAATTCTTACATAGTTATCCTCTGGAGCAACTGCTTTATGCCAACTTGTTCCATCAAATAAAATCATTCTATTGTAAATATCCTCATAATAATCTTCGTTAATGTAAATACCTGTATTTTTATTTCCTTCTGGATTTAAAAAAATTATACTAGTTAAATAAAATTCGTCTTTTGTTAAATCGCTCTCGTTAATATCTCTATGACCTGTTATTATATTTTTTTCTGCATCTGTAAGTATATTAATATAAAATCTTTCTAAATTTTTAAATGTACAATTTTTATTAGTATTTTTTAAATGTTTTTCAATATGTCTATCTAACTCAAATACACCTAGCAGTTCTTCAACACCTATAGAACATTGTAAAAAAGTAGGTGTATCTGCTGTTTCCGTATTAGATAATTTTAATGGTGCAGTTTTGTAAAAAATATCGATCTTTTCTAAAACATTTTTTGGTAAAAAATTGTCTATTACAATAGGGTCTGACATAACAATATTTACTTAAGATGCTTTATTTTACAGCACTTATTTGGTAATTATCTATTACTATTATACATCAGATTATATAATTCTGGAAGTGCTTCTTGCATACTTTCACTTCTTTGTTTATCTAACATTTCAGTATATTTTTGAAATGTAATTAGTTCTTGCCGCCAATTTTCTTTACGGTTTTCTTTCAAAGCCTTAATAGTTGCATTTATAGATTGCACATTTTCAGGTCTGTTTGCTAAAATTTTACTATTCTTTAACCACATTTCTAGCCTACCTGCGGCAACTTCACGTACTTGCTCTGGGCAATTTCTAAAATCTAAACTTGTAGGATAATCGCATATTAAAAATGTTACAAATACTTGTCTGCCGTACTCCTCTTCTAATTCTTCACAAAAGTCTAACAGTTTAGTAATTGTTAATACATTATAAATCTGTATAACAGGACTAAACAATACTGTTCCTACAACATCACTAGCACAATATGTTCTCAAGTTTTTCTCAACTCTGCTCCAATGACTTGCACCTCTAATGTATTCGTTCTCATGTCCATAGGCATCAACACTTATACACATAAGTACATTTTTAAACTGCTCTACCAAGTCCAGAAAACGTTTCTGAATGTTGGTCATGTTGCTGTTAAACACTAACTCTATGTCTTTTGCTATGCCCATTTCTACACATTTTTCCATAATCCAATATACACGTTCTATAATTGTAGGCTCTCCGCCAGTAAAATAAAGTTTGTTTACACCTGGCAACCATTCTTCCACTTGCCTTAAAAACTCAGGATCATCTTGCCATGGTGTTATATGATCTGCAAACTGTCCCCAAGTGAAGTTGTCCTTAATGAACTTTCCTGCACTTGGGTCAGCCGTTTCTATTTTTTTATATTCCTTTTGTATTTGACTTGAATTTTGGGGTTGGCACATTCTACACTTCAGGTTACACATATTGCCTAACCTAAAATCCAAGTACATTGGGGGTTCTTCTACTCTAAAGTTATTGTTAATACTTTTTTCTATACGTTCATGGATTTCTTCTCCTTTTCCACTGTATTCAAACCAATCCCTAATATAGTTTGTTCTATAACTAGGGAAACCCATATCTTCTAAATCATAACAATGCTCACAACCTTTTACCACTGTTCCCTCGATCATTTCTTGGCGGATTTTACGCATATGATTGCTATTCCAGACATCCTCTATTTTATGCCCTTGATTTAGATCTACCATTTTACCATGGTCGTCTTTAAAATTATCTCGTGCAACACAACACCAACTAATAGTACCAGTTGGTTGTGTCATTACATGTATCCAAGGATACGGACAAAATGTTTTACTATATTCCTTAGACATATTTTTCCTGTAAATCCTTAAATACTTTATTGCTGAAATCCAAAGCCGCCAACGGACTAAAATGATCTGAGTCTAGGCTAAGGAAATCTTTTTCGTTATGATCTTCAAAACTTTTTAAATAAGCCACTAAATTAAATTTTAATGATTCTTTCATTATAGGACCTGCAAAACAAAAATATTGTAAATTTTTTACATTATGTTTTTCTAGTAAATAATTTGTAGCAAAGTACGACATCTCACTAATTTTAACACTTTGTTTTATGTTACTAAAATTATCATGGTATAATATTTTCTTCATTATTTTTATAAAATCATTTGGCTTTCTTTTTTTATCATCTTCCAATATAGAACTTATATTTACTGATCTTAATTCATTTTCCCAAACTATAGATCTTCTGTTTAAATCAGTCCAACAAAATACACATAAATCTGTTTCACTGTAATCATTTTTTAGATAATTATAAAAATCATTATAGCAAGCCTCCATTGATGAGCCTCCTTGTCCCCAATGACCTATAGGTATATTATCTAATTTTTCACTTAACAATGTTTTCCAACAATTTTGTTTGTCAGATTTTTCTCTTGCAAAACTGTCTCCAAAAAACATTAATCGTTCAATCTTCATTAGAATTCCTCAGGTGCATTTCCATATTTTTTAAGTAATTCATAAAACTCAGGAAACGTTTTTGCAAAACTTTCACCTCTAAAATCATCACTATATTTTACTTGGCTATAGAACATATTCATTTTTTCTATGTCATAATTTACATCTGTACAATATTTTACTGAACTAATAATATCTGGATGAGTACTATCTTTATATTTTTCTACTATTTTTTGTTTAACTTCTTCTGGCAATACTTTACAACTAAAATGTTCTGGTGTATAAACATGATTAAAATAAATTGGAAGATCTGCTTTAAATTTTTCTCTCCATTCTAATATTTCTTCCATGTAAAAAATATTAAAAATGCCTACTGTATAACAAATATCTATAAACAAATTTGGTATATTTTTATCTAAAGTTTTCTGTAAATTATTTTGTACGTTGTCCCATTTTGCAGGATGCCTTATATATTCAAATTGTGAACCTACACCATCAAAACTCCAACTTAACATAACCTTTTTAAAATGCGGCCAAAGTTCTAAACCTCTTTCAGGATATATTGATCCGTTTGTGTTGTAAAGTAATTTTATATCTTTGCTTTTTCCAGAGTCTACTAAATCTTGTAATATGTCGTAATGTCTTTTTATTAATAAAGGTTCGCCACCATAAAATTCTAAAACTTCTAAATCATCACTAAGATCTTCAAAATCGTGCCAAAATTCTTCATTTGTTTCAGGCCATCTTCCTACAACTCTCATTCTATCCCAAAACAAATTGTTATTGCCGTCTCTTTTCTTTTCTTCTGGTACCCATAAACTACTAGCAAAACTATTACAAATTCTACATTTATTATTGCATACATTACCTAACTTTAAATCCATAGATTTTGGCTTTATATTTTCTTTTTTATCTAATGCTTCTTGTAAAGCATTAGGAAAGTCTCTTAATGCTCTTTGTCTTTTACTATCTATTCCTGCATCTTCGGCCGTCCAGCAACTGTAACAAGACTTAGGTTTTTTACCATCTAAAAAATCTCTTCTTAAGTTTGCTAACCAATTACTATTCCAACCATCTGTTAAAACATCTTCTGTAAGTGATAAATTTTTACCATTATCATTTATTAGTTCGTCCATTTGACAGCATATAGACATAGAGCCATCAGTTCTGGCTTCTAAGTTTACAAACGGCATTGGACAAAAATGTTTACTCATAATTTTGCTAACTCTGGATATACTTCCTCAAAGTTTTCCTCCCTTAGTTTATCGAATTCTACATTGAAATCTTTAAACTCTTGCCACAGTTCTGTATGATCATCATCTAAAAATTTTATAGCACTTTTATAACCTTCTGTTGCTCTACCTATATGATCTTGTGGCTCTAACCAATTTAAATGTTTTTCCCACTTGTATTTAATCTCTTGTTTAAATTCATTAGGCAAAACACTCATTCTAAAACGTGGATTATTTAAAAGCACATTCATATACCAGTCTCCTGGTTTTATATATCCTTTCTTTACCCAATTTCTATGAAAGTCTGTAATATGCCAGGCATTATAGGCACTAACTGTTGCACTAACGTAAAAATCTATTTCTGGTGCTTGTTCTCTTAATTGTTCTATATTACTAATTACATCTGACCATTTAGTACCTTTACGTTGATACTCTCCTCTTGCCCCCTCGGCATCTAAACTAGCACCTACACTTATGTGATCAAAGTTTTTCCATAAGTCAAGCACATTATATTTTTTGTATTTTAATTTTGTAAAATTTGTGTTGTAAAATATTCGTATATCTGTTTTACCCATTTCCAGAAGTTTATTCATTATGGCCCAATGTTCGTCCATTATAATAGGTTCACCACCTGCCCAGTATATTTGCTCTATATGTTCTAACATGGGCTCAAACTCTCCCATAAATCCATCAACATCATTTCTTATCTGAATTATTTGCTCTGTAGGCGTAATATTCCAGGAACTTTTTACAGCATCTTTAAACCAATTACTACTTAGTTCTGGACCACAGTATCTACAACGTAAATTACAAACATTACTAAAGCGAAAATCTAAATATACAATATGTAAATCATCTAAACTACCATCTGGGTTAGTTTTTGTTACTTTATCCCAATGCTTTTCTAACCAGTCTTTATTACTTCTTACTCTTAAACTGTCATGTCCATATTTTTCTTTTTCGTAACAACGTACACATTGTTTACATTTTTTACCCTGTAGCATTTTTAGACGTACCTGTTTCATGTCTTCACTATTCCACACTTCTTGTAAACTGTTTTCTCTTAAATCACCAATATGCGACTCCCAAGGAGAGTCACAGCAAAGCATTGTTTTGCCATTAGGCCACGGGTGCATATGAATCCAGGGTAGGATACACATTACATCGTTGTCTTTAACTTCGTTAAAGTCTATGCTATCTGGTTGTTTATCCATTCTATTAAATTTTCTTTGTTACCTAATTTTATTAAATTGTCTATATTTTTTTGTAATCTCTGTAAGCAATACGTTTTTACTTTATAATCTAAGTGTTTAAGATCTTGTAAACTTATACGTTTTAATTCTTTATAAACTTCATTACATCTTTTTAACACATAATCTTCTTTATCATAATCATGATTTACAATGTCATCAAATAAATCAAATCCAAGTTTTCTTAATTGTTCTACATATCCAGGAGTTGCTAAAAATAATGGTATCTGTCCCATTAAAAATGGCTTTGCAGATTTTTCAGTAAAAAAATGTCTGTCACTATCTATAGAACTCCAGTAAGGATTTTCTGAATATGATGTATTATGACTTATGCTATTAAATCCTACTGACGATTCTTGCACAATATTAAATATTGCTAAATCAAAATCATGTGGAATATCATATTGTTCTGAATCTAAATCTCCTAAACTAATAGGAAATTTTCCTACATTATTGCCTGTTAAATCTTCTGCACATTTTATATGATAACTATTTTTCCATATAGTATTTTCCTCATTGTTGCCCCAACCACAACTAATTATACCTTTGTTTTTTAATTCAGTATCTTCTGTAATTTTATTTGTAAAATAAACTCTTTCTTGTCTTGTTAATCTACCTAAACTTACATAGTAATATTTTTTGTCCTTGTAAACTAAATTTTTATTATATAAATTATTTTTTTCTTTAAGCAATCTAGTAAAAAAATAATAAGAAGGTTTATGAGAAATTGTTATGTCATTTAAATGTCTATACAGATAACCTGGAGTAAGGCCTCCATCAATCCATATAATTTTTTTAACACCATAGCCTTTTACAATTTCAAATACTACATTCCAATATACACTACTAAATGCTTCTGTTAAATGTATTAATATAATGCATTCTTTTTTGGGCATTTTTTCTAATGCACTTCTTGTAAAGTTAGTTATATTTGCACTATTAATTTCTGTGTAATCAATAATATTTGTAAAGTTATCATTTTTTACACTATCTAAAATATCACTATATCCACCAGGATTTGCATAAACAATGTCTAAATTATTTTTAGTTTTACTAATATTTGTGCTGTATTCCATGTTTATCCAATATTTCTATTAATTCTGGGAAAACTTCCCTCCAACCCTTTTCGTGTTGGCGTATTCTGTCTAACTCGTCATTGTACCGACAAAAGTGTTCCCACTTAACTTCATCCCAATTATCGTCATTATACATGCTCAACAATGTTCCGAGTTCATGTCTGTTGCCCATCGTTTTTCTAAACTTGGCATGGGCCTCGTGTCTCACGACAGGAGGTAATATTCCAGGCGATAGGTAATCAGGGTCATATACAAAGTTCATATCTACAGGCACTGGTGCCCAATTTAAAAATTCATCTAAATAGATATAACTATATGCACTTACTGTTTGAGTTATTCTTATAGTAAGTTCAGGTACCTGCATAATCTTTTCTAAATTTTGCTCTACATCTGACCACTCTGTAGGGTATCTGATAAATTTATTTCTGTGTTCCAGGTCGTCAATACTAGGACATACTCTGGCTTCTTTAAATTCTTTCCATAATGGAATTGCTTTGTCTGGCACTTGTGTCATATTAATATTATACCATAATATAATATTTTTACTACGTCCAGATTCAACTAGCCTTTCTAAAAACTTCCAATGTGCTTTTATAAGTGTAGGTTCACCACCATTTATATAAAGTACTTCTAAATTAGGCGCACAATTAAATAAATCTCTATAAAATTCTTCGTCTTCAGGCCACTGAAAATCGTGTTTGTGATCTAGCCAACTGTATCCGTCATTTACGAAGTCCAGGGAATCCACAATTTCTTTATAGTCCTTAACCCACCTTGAACTACTTGCTGGATTACAAGTACGACAGCGGACATTACATACATTACCAAGACGCAACTCAACAAAGCGAAGGTCCAAAGGTATGCTACCGTCCTTACTGGTAAGTCTGGATGCGTAATCGGGGTCAATGTTCTTATAAACCTTGGATTCGTGGATACGTTTGCTCTCAATTCCTTTTCTTTCTTCCTCGTAGCATCTGCTACATGCTTTAGGCTCCACATCATTTAACATCTCCAATCTAATTTGTTTAAAATAATCACTGTTCATATGCTCTGCAATAGTGTGATCATTTAAGTTAAAGAACTGATCCTGTTCTTTACCATAATTTCTTGCTCTATTTTTTCCCGCTGTCATATCAGATATACAGCATGGCGTAACACCGCCGTGAGGGTGCGTACCTAGATGTATCCAAGGCAATGGACAAAATTTATCATCATAAGCACCCATTATATAAATGTTCCTTTTTCTATTGAACTATACATAGGGTCTTTTTGTGCCCTGCTGTATAGTAAATCATAATCAAAATCTTCTTTAACAATTTCCCATAATTCAGGAAATACTTGTCTAAAATCTTCTTTTCTGTATTCATCTCCTGCAACAACTTGTTTTCTAAACATATTCCAACGTACTGCAATCTCGCCTTCTATTGTATGGCCTTCTTCTAAAGATCCATAAGGTCTTATTACGTCTTTTTGTAAAGCAGTTGCATGTTTTATAATACCTTTTATATCTCCTAACAATTCAGTAGGAAATTTATTTTCTTTCAATCCACGTTGCAAACTTTCAACAGATTTTTCTTTCATGTGATCTGGTAAAACATTAGGATTAAACCAACTTGGTAAATTTGCTATATTGTGAAAGATGTCAAATAAAGGCCATCGCTTTGCAAACTCTACATGAAATTCTAACAAATACATTAAGTTTAATATTGTAACTGTATTTGTTACACCTACATGTATTTTTCCTTCTTCTCTCCATTTGTGTATCTTATCTAAATTTTGTTCTACTTTGTCCCATTTACCTGGAAATCTTAAATATTCAAATCTTTTTCCTATACCATCTATACTAACATTGAAAGAAACATTTTTAAAATTTTCAACAATACTATCTAAAAATTCTCCTCCCGCCTGTGTTCCATTTGTACTAAAATTAATTTCAATATCTTTTGCTAAATTTCTATCAATAAGTTTACCTGCAAAATCTTTAAACTCTTTCATGTACAATGGTTCTCCGCCCATAATTTCTAAATTTTTTATGTGCGGAATCCAATCGTCCATCTGAGTCCAAAATTTAGACCTTTCCTGATCTCCCATAGGTACTTGTACCATTTCCTTAAAATATGGAAGTCCTCTTGCATTTGCCTCTTTTACCCATTTACTACTGTAATTTGGATTACAACTTCTGCATTTTAAATTACAAGTTGTACTTAAAATAAGTTGCATGTCTTGAGGCATGTCAGGCTCTATAGAATAATCTATAGGATCGAGCCTCCAAGAGGAATATTCATTGTAAATTTGTCTTTTAGATCTTTTTCCGTTATCTTCTTCTCTCCAACAAGGCTCACAATTATCTGGTAATTTACCTTCTCTAATTTCCTGCCTTATCTTTTTGTAGTAGTTGCTGTGAAAAATATCTCTAACTGACGTTGAACCTAGTGTGAAATCTTCACCATTGTCGTCTTTTACTCGCTCTTTAGCAATACAACATGTTCTTACATGCCCTAATGGTTCGTTGCTCAGATGCGACCATAATAAACTACAATATCTAGGTTCTGCCATTTTATCTCATAGACTCTTTACGAGTATTTCCATAATGTACTACTTTTACACCCATTATATGTGGTGTTTTTCTCCAAGGATCAATAACAATACTGTTTGGTGCAAAATTTAATTCTGTACCATTACCTGTTGAAATAAGTGCAGTATCACAATCTGTTACATTGTGTTCGCCATTATACCAACCAGGTACTGTATCCAACTGATCACCATATGTAATACTAGGATTATGTGCTAATAAATATACCGCTGGTTTATCTAAAACTTCTTGTGGAGGTAAATCTCCTGTTTTTTCATCGTAGTAGTATAGTTCGTGACCCATACGATCTATGTAATGTCCCACTAACATACTACTTGAACCTGCTTCATATTCTACTAAAGGCTTATATGCTTTACCCACAATTATTATAGGCAATGAATTTACCATAGTTTTTGTTGTAGGGTGGTAATCTCCACCTGCATATTCGCTTAATTTTTTAGCCATATTTTCTGCTTGTACTTCTCTACTTAA
>Ga0163110_10001935_pt1 | contig 10581 bp, 23 predicted proteins | sample CRUFie1St17metaG_FD_108703 | JGI IMG/M metagenome (GOLD analysis project Ga0163110, IMG submission 108703) | Marine microbial communities from the Costa Rica Dome - CRUD Field 142mm St17 metaG | ecosystem: Environmental > Aquatic > Marine > Oceanic > Photic zone | place: Costa Rica: the Eastern...
GATATTATTCAAACACAATGCACATCAAGAAGACGAGACAAGAAAGTTGGCAAAAAAGTTAGGCTTTGTTAGATTTGATAAAAGTGATCAGGGTAGGAACTATGGTCCTGCATTAGATAGGAATGGCAATGTAACACATTGGATACTACCGGCTGACGGATCAAAGGAGCCGAACGGTTTCTCCCTAGAAGAAGGTATAAAAAGATACAAAGAATCTCATAACAATTTTACAACCGAAGATAAAGTTTATGATATAGATTGTCTACACCTCCGTGACCATGATAGTTACATAAATGCCAAAGGGGAGGTATCACCTTGTTGTTTCCATGGCTATGACATGCCAGGAAGACCTATTGTACTGCTAGAGGACTTGCCAAAATTAATGGCAACTTGGAAAACTAAAAAGTGTGATCCTGTTTGTGCGTTAACTTGTGGAAGTAAATGGAGAGATTAAAATAAATCATCTGCATCATGGCCTATTAATGGCCAATGGCCTTTGACAAACCACACATCATCCTCACACATCTTTGCCTTGGCTTCATTCCATTTATCGGAGTTAGGTGCACCTGGCGTGCCATCAAGTGCAAAAGATATCGTCCAATGTAAGGCTGAGTTTTCATTAGCCAATTGCCATTCTTGCCTATAACAAAATTTATTAAATTGTTCCATGGCCTCCGCCGTAAGGAAATAGTTTTTTGCTTCTTCAATACTAGAAAATATTACTGTGGATTGGTTTTGTTTGTAGATCTTTGATAGTTTGTTGACCTCGACTAATCTCATAAAAAAACTAGTTATTGTTGATCTAGGTTACTATTTGGTCCAGACGCTTTTGGATTGATCCTCCCAAACAACTCCTGCTGTCGAGTATGGATCTCTTTTATCAAGTTCAGTGTGCCAACTTTCTGCTACCGAGACAGAACTAAAGTCACATGTTAGACTCAATTCAGTCTTGTCGTCATTCAAGGCCCACGTGGCACTGCTGGCATCTGATGTGTCTATATCCCCAAGACCCATTGCCGTCTTGGCCGCGTCTACGTTTGCATGAACCTTTGTACCAAAGGCCGCCTTGGCAACTGTTGATCCAGGTCCCATGTTAGCACAGAGCTCTGCTTTTGTTCTACCAGTATGACGGGTAGTTTTTCCACCCATTCCCTGTACGCCATCGTCTGTTGGATATTCAAAACCAGATCCACCACCCATTGATTCATGAACCTTGTCTGTTGCTGAACCATTAAATTGGTCCACATCGTGCATTAGAAAAACAAATTTAATTTGTGCCATTGTATTAATCCTTTAACTGTTCGTATTTAGCATAGTAGACCACATTATCTGCCTTTGGATATGACCTCCATGGGTCAAATATTATGGTATGATTATCTGCTGAGATTTGATCGCTTTCATGGACTCGGACAAGCACTTCTACAGGTGTATCTATTCCGTTTGCAATTATTCCACCGTGTTTTTGTACGTAGTGTTGCACTAGAAGACTGTATGAACCGTCAACAAGATCTGTGCCTGGTTTATATGTATCTGAAGAGAAACACACGGCCTTTCCATGTTTTAATATTGCTTTTGCCATGTTCTCCGCCTGTGTTTCACGTGCGGTCACTATACTTGCAAATAGATCATACCCTAGTCCAAGATCCCTGGCCAACCAACGCAGTGCAATGTTATCCCTGGGATGACAACTGCCACCATCTCCCATGCCTGCTTTCATGTATGCAGAACTCACGATCCTCTTGGTGCTTCTAGCAAGTGCTTCTGTAACCCTGTCCACATCTGTGTGTCCTAGTTTGTGTGCTACATCCTGTATCATGTTGACCAATGCTATCTTGTTGCTGATGAATGTGTTGTAAAATATCTTTATTGATTCTATTTCTTCCCAGGTGCCAAACTCTATCCTAGGATGATTATCGCAGATTTGGTTATAGAAATTTTCTAGTTGCTGTGCCTTTTGGGCGGTCGTGTACACACCTTTTTTGGTTCCAATCATTATCATTTCAGGATTAAGTAGGTCCTCGGCAACCGTGCCCATGGCTATCAAATAAGGATTGTACAACAACTTCACATTGGTCACCAGTGGAGCCAGTTCCCTCCTTATCGTTCCTGGCAACACAGTTGATACAAGTACAAGGCTTTGCGTGGAGCCCATGTATCGATTGCATTTCTCTAGGACCCTCTTCACTGAATCATAGTTGAAATCTTTGGGTACTTTGTCGCTGATTGGCTCGCGGCCATCATATCCTTGTTCGTGCGGTGTTGGTGTTGCAACGAAAATTATGTCTCTGTCTCTGCAAAGGTCTTCGATTGAATTTCGTATCTCTACTAGGTCACTTCTTTTTTCTTTGATATCATATCCTGCCACGTGGAAACCTTTTTTACGTATTGCCTCAGCACATGGCATTCCTAGTTTACCGAGTCCTATGAATCCTATCTTTTCTCCATATGTGATAGGATTTCCAAACAATGATTCTAGCATATGGGTAGTTATGGCTCGCTATTGGCTCGCTATTGGATCTTTGAATTTTGGATTATTTTGAATAATCTGGGAGAGGTCCACCGTATTTTTTGCCTTTGATTCTTTTACCAGACACCTTCATCGTCTTGCCGCCAACTTTCTCGCTACGGTTTCCTGTCCTTTTCATTTTACCCTGTGACTTGCAACTGCTGACCCATGATGCAGGTAGGCTGGACATGGGTTTTGAACACGCTCCTTTAGGTGCCGGTCCTATGTTTTCATCTGTGTTGTAGATCTCGTAAATCTTCATAGCAAGTGTATTTAACACATCCATCCATGTCAAGTTGATCTTGTGCAGAATGTAGCAGAGTGCTTGTTTAGGCTTTAGTTTTGCTTTAGTTCTAGCATTAGTTTAAGCATTAGGTTTAGTTGTAAGGTTTAGTTCTTTAAGGTATAAGGTCTATAAATACGCATATGAAGATCTCAGAATTAATCCTAGTGCCAAAAAAACTTCAAGATACTACATCTTGTGGCACTACATATAGTGGTCAATCGGAAGGCTCGGCACAAGATATAGTGCCACAAAATACATTACCAGAAAATGAATTGGCACTGGAGGTTGACACGCCGATCGAGGAGCATCCAGACCACTCTGCGATCACAGAAGGAGTCAGTCAAATCCTAAGGCGAACAAAGGGCAAGGCACCAAAGCAAGGATTCAGATGTTCATCAGGTCCAAGGAAAGGTCGTATCGTGGCCAAGCCAAGCACCTGTTTCCAGAAGACAGACCCAGTCAAGTCAGCCAAGATCAGAAAGAAAAGACAGATCAAGGCCACCCAAGCCGGCAAGAAGTTGGCACAGACCAAGAGGACAGGAGCAGGCTCTTTGAGGTTGAAGGGTGCCCAGATCAAAAAGGCGAAACAGAAGGGACCAGGATTCAAAGCAAAGATGAAAGGTCGTGCTCCGATCAAATCCAAGATAGTCAAATAGGTCAGTCAGGTATTTTTGGTAATTTTGATTACCACTATATCTTGTAGTAGATCTTATCCACAGGCACAATATCAAGTAGGCAAAAAAGTCGCATAATCATTGGCTTTTTTGGTCGGCTTTATATATAGGCTTTTTTTGACCCCAGGTTGACGGGTACAGGTTCCATGTTATTATGAATTATGAAACAAGGAGTTGAAATGCAGAAAAACAAGAAACAATTTTATATCACGGAATTACATATGGGTGATGATGGTTTAGAAGATTATTCAGACCATTCAGGTCCGTTCACTTTGAACAAGGCAAGAAAGATTATGGAGAGATTAATGAAAGGTAATGATCCTTGGGTCAATCCATATGCGATGACAATCAGAGGACCAAGACATATGAATGGTTATGGTCATAATACAGAATTTTATTCACATAGGGAGGATAGATAATGAACAAGATAGATTATTCAAATAAACACGACATCATGGTAGGATATATTGACAGAAGTGACAATGTGGTTGCCGTAGAAACAGGTTGGGTGACAACGCCTAAACACATGACACAGGTGTTGATGAGCCAATACAATTCAAAAGAAATGGCTCAAGAACTTGTGGACTCACCAACACTAATGCCAACTTTCAAAAAAGACGACTATTGGTATGTGGATGGATTTGGTGATGTTATTGAATCTAATTTAAGTTGGAACAAGGAAGAGATGAGAAAAAATGTTGGTCATTTGTTCTTGTTCATGAAAGGTACTTGGCAATATTCAGACAACGGAATTGACTGGGAACCGGCTGTGGAATGTTTTAAGGAGGTCGCTTAATGATAGAAGGATTACAGATAAAAGACATCGAGCAGATATATGATGAGATGATAGACGCCTACACCAAAGGAGAGTACCTAGAAGGTGTCACACAATGGGGAGATGACGCATTGATGTCACCAAAGACCTTTGCGGAGAGATTCCATAATGTATGTCTTGGATTTGGATACCGTGAGGCAGAGATTATTCCTGCCAAGTTGGAAATAGAAGAATGGTGCCGAGAGCATTTACTCCACCTAGAAAGCAAGTTCAGATGAAAAAGTTAATTGAAAGATTCAACATTTGGTCCTTGTATTACAGGAGAGAGATTGTATGTTTCCTAGGCGGACTGATTGTAGGAGTGATACTTATATGAAGAGCAAGAAAGAATATAAACTAACCAAGAAGGATTGGTTGATGATATTAGAATTTTGGCCACTGTCGATAGTGACGCCTGCCATGTTGATTCTAATATTATTTGGACCGATAATAATGCAATGATACTAGAAGGAATATTTGGATTGATAATATCTGTATCGGCGGGTGGCGACAAGGCCGGTGGTGACCCGGCGGGAATGGTTTTGAAAGGCCTCCTGCAAGGAAACAAGTTGATCCAAAAGGAGAAGAACAAGGAGATGGATGACAGCATCCATGAAGAATTACATCAAATGACAAAAGATTATATCTATAAACTGGGAAGGAAATAAAAAATGACTGAAACACATAAGCATCAATTCCAAGTAGCCGATATTGGCAGTTGGGACCTAGATGAAGACAGAAGCATCGTACCAAGCATTCATAGTTCATTGAAGGCATCGGGTATCACAGCCGTTGTTGACGGTGACGAGATGAATCAGGCAGGATTCACGGTGTGGACTTATTCACCTAGAGAAGTGGTTGAAAAAGCATTGAAAGATGATGGCATTGATCTTGAAGACTAAAAAGTCAATGAATATGCGACTTTTTAGGAGGTTGACGGTATTACCATCCATGCTATACTGAATTATGAACAAAGGAGTTGAAATGAACAAGAAACTAAAAACAATCATAGAAGACATCTTCAAGATGGAGAGCACGGATTTGAATGCCGTAGTAGATGCCATCAAGATGAGAAGAAATCAATTACATACAGCCGACGCCCATAAATTTAGAGTAGGCGACAGAGTATCTTTTCAAGGCAGACATAATTCTATTTTGAAAGGCACGGTTGAGAGAATCAAGATCAAATACATTTTAGTCAGAACTGACGCAGGTCAGAGATGGAATGTTCCTGGTTCTCACTTAACAATGGAATCCAAGGAGGCAGTTGATGCCTAATTGGTGCGATAACCAACTATCTATCACGGGTCCTAATTCCGTGATAGACAAGATAGAAAAGATTGTAAAAGAAGAAAGCAATAATGCAGAAAATGGATTATTACAATTCTTCCATCCAATGCCCAAGGAGTTGTTAGACACAGAAGCAGGTCCGATAGCAAAGACAAAGGCCGAGAAAAATGCAAGGAAGTCTAGGAAGTTAGAGTTCGGAGCAGAAAATTGGTACGATTGGAGATGTAATAATTGGGGTACCAAATGGGAAGTCTATGAATTCTATGGAGTTGATAGACAATATCATTCAGAACAGAACGAAGGTGAGTCCACAATATCATTTGGATTCAGTTCAGCCTGGGCACCACCAATTCATGCTTATGAAAAGTTCTTGGAGAATAATTCCGATTGTTCTGTGAGGGCATTTTATTATGAAGGTGGCTGTGATTTCATGGGCGAGTGGTATGACGGTCAAGACGATTGTTATGCTCCAAGCGATTACAAATCAACAGATGACTTTTGGCAGGACGGCATAGGTTCTACCTTGGATGACGTTTTCAACATCACGGAATCTATGGCGGAGTACGAAGCAGAACAAGAAGCAGAAAAAGAAGATGTTCACGAGTATGTGAAAGGTAATAAGATCAATATAGGGGAGGAAGTATAATGGCGAATTTCAAGATTGAACTTAAAGAAGGAATAACCACAGGATGTCTTTACAAGACGGCCATCATAGAAGCGGACTCTAAGGAAGAGGCCATGAAGATGTTATTGGATGACGGTAATGTAGGTCCAACAATAGATTGGGATGAAGACTACGATGTGGAGTTCGACGCATCACCCGAGTACAGAATAGAGGAGATGAAATAATGTGGGAAGACGAATTGTTTGACGAGATTCAGAAGGGCGACAAAGTCTATTATGAAAACGAACAGGGACAGACCTGCAAGGGTAAGGCTGTAATGATAGGCCCAATGGGTTGGGTTTTGAACACAGGCAACGGACAGGCCAAAGTTGTGAACGAAGGATACAATTACCTAGGTCACACTCCTGCAAAGGACAGGGAGCCTGACCACCTAGGCCATTTTCTAAATAAACATATAGGAGACTAATGGCAACGATAAAACAGAAAAAGAAACTGATAAAGACGATCAAGAACCCAATCAGATATTTTAGATTGAACTTCAGCCGATATGGTGGAGAGGTCGCGATGGGAACGATAACAAAAGACCAATGGGAGTATTGGTCAGACAATGATGGGTTTGAAGAGTACATGGGCCAGGTGGACTTTGATGCCGAGGAGGCCAACAAGGAGATACCCAAGAGGGCACAGTTCGATCAACCGTTCTATGAGTACGGAAACATCTGCCACATGAGTGGACCAGAATGGGACGACTCACAGACGATGTATATTGAAGAAATAGACAAGGATGGCAAGCCTCTGGAGAGCGAAGACGGTGGTTTCGTAGCAGACATCCAACATGACTTTGGGGACTTTGAAAGTCTTGGAGCAGAAGTGATATGTGAAGAAGAACACAATGCCAGTTCAAAGAGTTGTGAGAACGAATACTATGTGTTCGGACAATACTTCAACAAGGGTGGATGGCACACACCAGACATCATAAAGACCGGTCCGGATGGAATTGAAATGGACAAATTGAAAATCAGATACAGTAATGCAGACGGGTTCAAAGTGTTCAATGAAGTGGAATATGATGGTGAAATTTATTATCTGGAAGAAGACAGTACAGGTAAGAGTTCAAGTTTCTATGTGAACAAAGGACAGAAATTAGATGGATAGATTAGTTAAATTCTGCCTGCCTAAAGATATACAGGTCTGGCTGAAAAAACATAAGGCTCCTAGTTATGAATCGGCCTTTGCCAAGGACATACCTAATAGTTGGCACAACCACTTGATGGCAAGTAGACTGGCAAAGGTCGTTAAGATAAGGAAGAAGTATCGTGGCAGGTCTAGAGATGGATACACCAGGCCATCAGCATTTTGCCACAAAGAATGGGCAGATAGATTCGCCATATATGAAAGATAATTTAGAATGGCACTATATCTTGTGTCGACCACAGGTTGTGGCACTAGATGTTGTGGTTTTTGGTAGGTTGACGCTTTTACCAACCATGCTACAATGAATTATGAACAAAGGAGTTGAAAAAATGTATAAAAGAGACGATTATTATTATTCTGTGATATCCACAGAAGATCTTTACAAGGAACTGAATACAAATTACACAGGCGAAACTGACCTGGTTCAGTCATTGATGTCTAGAGCAATCAGCAATGGTTGGGTTCAAACAAGACACGAATTAGGCGTTGCCAATGAAGAACTTTGGAGCCTTAATGATTGGCCTGAAGGAGAAGGCTTTGGCAGTTCGGACCATTTTGAATATGATAGAAGAATACAAGAGTCTATCGCTTTTGAAAGAAAATTCTTACAGGCAGAAAACGAGTTGGTTCAGATCAATAAGTTGACTGAAAGTCCTACGAACGACACGGTAAGAAAATACATGACAATGAACGAAAAACTAAAAGAAGGGATGGTGGCATAATGTCAAGAGAAGGTGATAAGATGAGATACAATATCAAAGATTATCTCACAGAAAAAGAAGTACAGGAATTATTGGACCTGTTCAACAAGATAAAGTTGGACCTGTCCGATGATAGTTTTCCAACAAGAACAAACAGGTTGGAGGCTGTGGAGAACATGAAGAAGGTTTTGGAGATCCACAATTATGTGGTGTCCGAATACGAGCCTGAGACGGCAGAAGAGTTGAGCGAAGATAAGCATCAAGGCAGAGAAGAAATTCCTATGCCTTTTCCAGATGCTAGGGATCAACATTTAATCAACAAGAACTTAAACAAGGCAACGGGAGGAAAATAATGGCCACTAGAGCGAGGATAGGTATAAAACAGAAGAGCGGAAGAATAATTGCGTCATACCAACATTGGGACGGTTATCCAGGAGGACTTGGATACAACCTATGTGAAAATTGGGAAGACCCAAAGAAGGTCACAGATGCTATCAAACTAGGTGACTCATCCAAGTGGGGAGTGATCATAGGTGAGAAGCACGACTTCGATTCAGACAGACACGGTTCGGAATACGAGCATATGAATTGTTATTATGGCAGAGACCGAGGCGAGAAGGATTGTGGATACAAGATCTACAAGGACGAGGCAGAATACATTGCCAATGGTTTCCATTCAGGAGAACAATATGTGTACCTACTGAAGGACACAGGCGAGAAGAATTATCTTAACAAGCCTAAGTTCACTTGGTACTATGTTGAAAGCAGATACACAGAAGATGGCAAGGAAGTGATAGATGATGCTTTCAAGCCTTTGGAGAATGATTCAATCAGAGACAAGATCGATATGTTGAACAGAGTCCTGGAGATGAGAAAAGAAAGGAAGGTTGCATAGGTGGTCAGGATTGATTGGAGATACATCAAAGAGCGAGGCGACTACAAGGAGGACACTTCCAAGAACAGGGGATTCAGCCTTGTTGAAACAGATACAGAATATGATGTGAAAACGGTATTGGAATCTTTCTACGAGAGTATGAAGGAGCCGGTACAGATCATCAACATAAGAAGAGAGGAGAATGAGTGAGTAAAGTCAAAGCGATAGGATTATCATTCTTGGACGGTATGTGGTTCGCCACATACACATTAGGTCCAACTATGATTTTTCTTTGGGCCATAGGATTTATTCAGATAAATTTGTAAGGAGGGGCAGATGCCCAAGAAGAATGACACATGGATAATTGGAATGCCGAAAGGTCCTATTGGGCCATTTGTTTGGCAGGTGTGGCTGAAGGATTCCAAGAAACCATTGAGGGTCGTAGCATTCGACATGACACACATCCAGCACCAACTGGAAGGCAAGGTGATCAAAAAGGCCAAGAAATTACCAGAAGAAAAAGAACCTACATCAAAAATGATGCCACTCGGTCCTAAAGGCGGAAACGGCGTATCTAGGCCGGCAGATTACGATGCTGGGTTCAAGGTCTTGCGAAAGTGGGTAGATGAAAATGGTGGACCACCAGAGGAGATCAGACAGAAGTTGCGAGAACTCTACATTGATTACGACAGGGCCAAAAAGAAAAGACAATGATAATTGCATGGACAGGAGTAATGGGTATGGGACAATCATTCCTTGATTGGAGCCTGTATTATCTATCTGGCAAAGACCAATTCTGGAATATGAAACTAGGATGGCAGGACCTGTTATCTGATCCGGTGACGGGACGAAATGCACACCTCCACAAGAAAAATCATCCCAATGGAATAAGAAAACTAAAAGTCTTCATAAGGCAGGCACAATCCTTAGACGGTGATCAATTGATAACGGTTCATCCATTCGCCAGCCATGAAGAAGGACTAGGTGAATTCAAATCAATGGTAGAAACTTGTTTAGAGAATAATATTAAGGTTGTCACGATAAGGCAAACCAGGCCATATCCTTATCTTGCCTCAGAAAGAAACGAATGGACCGACGAAGAGGAATTAGAAGTATTAAGACCAAGGATAGGTTATCCTGATGCAGACAGGCGGACGATAAGAGACCAGATGTCATTCCGTGTAATGAATAATAGGAAAATATTCCTAGAAGATGTTGACCGATTTCACGAGCAGTTTGATGGCAGACTGGACTTTGTAATTACAGACGAACAATGGGCCAATGATACGGAACAGGTGATGATTGACCTATTCAGACGACTAGGTCTAGAGATGAGATTAGAAAAATTGCAGACTTGGAGAACTATCAGAAACAAGTGGAGAGAGAACTACGGCAAACTGATAGATTGGTATGAGCGGGACTTGGATAGGGTGGTGGATGCAATCGCCAACGGTGACGATTTGGATCTCACTCCGTACAAGATCAAATTGGCCAAAGAGATACTGATTATGGCACATTTATTGAAGAAACATGGCAGGAGGCTGTGGTTGCCGGACGATAATTTTCCAAAAAATACCAAAGAATTAAACAATTTCCTAAAATAAGCGAAAAACCACA
>Ga0163110_10001936_pt1 | contig 10579 bp, 8 predicted proteins | sample CRUFie1St17metaG_FD_108703 | JGI IMG/M metagenome (GOLD analysis project Ga0163110, IMG submission 108703) | Marine microbial communities from the Costa Rica Dome - CRUD Field 142mm St17 metaG | ecosystem: Environmental > Aquatic > Marine > Oceanic > Photic zone | place: Costa Rica: the Eastern...
AATGAAGAGTAATAATCGAAGCATAAAACAATGATTCAAATTCGATGGGAATTGTCGAGTATTAACTGATGATATTACTCTAATGATTGCCAAGAACCAGCGATCCGATTAAGTTAAAAATTCAAACCTCAATTACTCTAAGGCTGATGAGAAAAAGATTAAAAACAAGGCGTGAAATGCTATCGATTGGGAGTGCCGCTACAACCTCAATATTATTACCTGATGTGGTGTCAGCTTCTTTAAAGAAAATTAAGAATGTTGTAAAGCTTGGTGTCATTAGTGATTTGCATCAGGACATCATGCACGATGGTCCATCAAGGTTGAATGAATTTCTTGAGGCTATGAAAAAAGAAAAGCCTGATGCCTTGATTCAACTTGGGGATTTTGCCTATCCAACCAAGAAAAATGAAATAATCACTAAGGTTTTCGGAGAAGCTCATACGAAATCTTTTCATGTTCTTGGTAATCATGAAATTGATGGGGGGCATTCTTTTCAAGATGTTGCTAAAATTTGGGGAATGAAAGGACGTTATTACACCGAGAATATTAATGGGGTCGATTTAATTGTCTTAGATGGGAATGAGAGGCCTAAAGATCATAAAAGTGGATATCCGGCATTCATTGGCAAAGAGCAATATGATTGGCTTGCTGAGCAACTCAAATCCCTAGAAGGACCAATTCTTATTGCTAGTCACCAACCTTTGGCGGGGCCCTCAAGTATTGATAATGCAGATAAAATTCAAAAGCTTCTTAATGTAAACGCCGATAAGATATTGCTAGCAATTAATGGTCATACTCATATTGATCATGTGGAAAAAATAAATGAGGTTTCCTATCTTCACATTAACTCGGCATCTTATAAATGGGTGGGTGGCTCCTATCGTAATAAAAGTTATTCGGTAGAAATTCATAAAAAGTTTCCATGGATTGAATATACTTGTCCATATCGTGATAGTCTTTTTAGTACCCTAAGCATTGATCCCATCAACAGTCGTATTGATGTTATCGGGCGAATTAGTAATTGGGTTGGTAAATCGCCCTCACTACTGGGTATTCCGTCAAAACCAAATTTAACAGACGGCAAAGAGATTTGCCCGATTATACGCAATCGACAATTTGATTTTAAATCTGTTGATCTTGATAATTCATAGCATTGATTGAAATTTGGGAAATCATTCCATAGTTTAAATGAGAAAACTTTCTATAAAACTTTTGCTTTGTTTTTTATTGGTATCAGTAATGGATTTATCGTCACCTCTACTAGCTCAGGCTTCAAAGTTAAAAGTCAACAATGAGAGTCCGAGTAAACGAGACCAGGTTAAAAGAATGCATCCGTATGCGCTTAAGCTCATTTTGCAGGGGAGGAAGAAGGAGGCGATCGAATATTTAGAAAAGATATCTGAAAAGGCGGTCAATTCCAAGCACACAAAAATGCTCATGGATATGGCGCTCGATCGATCAAATGCATGGAAACTCGACGCCAAAACTTGGCCGTGGGAACGTACACTTCCAAATACATCGCTTAAGAAGGAAGAGGCTTCTGATAAGTTTACCATCGCCTTTGGTGGTGGAGCCGGTTACGTGCCTGAGAATGAGCGTATCTGGGATACAATTGGAGAGATCGAGCCACGAGCTCTAATTCTTCTTGGTGACAATGTTTATATTGATGATCCAATGACACCAGAGATGCAGCTTTTCCATTACTACCGTAGGCAAAGTCAGCCTGAATGGTCAAGGCTAGCCAAGAAAGTGCCAATATATGGCATTTGGGATGATCACGACTTTACTACTAATGACGGATGGGGTGGTCCTGCTATAGACGAGCCTAAGTGGAAGCGCGAGGTTTGGAAGATATTCAAAGATAACTATGATAATCCATATTATGGAGGAGGTGAAAATCAACCGGGCTGTTGGTTTGACTTTTGGATTGGTAAAGTTCACTTCGTTCTTATTGATGGGCGATATTATCGAGAATCACCTAAATCAAAAAATCCATCGATGCTAGGATCTGCTCAAATGCGGTGGTTAAAAGATTCTCTTAAAAAACCCGCCAGCTTTAAGGTGTTATGTACTAATGTCCCAATGACTCCAAATGTTAAGCCGGGATCGAAGGATACATGGGACGGATATGCTCGAGAAAGAGAGTTGATATTCAGATTTATTGCGGAGCAAAAGATTCCTGGTGTTGTGATTCTATCAGCTGATAGGCATCGCTCCGATGCTTACAAAATTAACACTAAAATCGAAGGTATGTATTCCTTATATGAATGGCAGTCTTCTCGACTGACAAATCAACATGTTCATGGTCTCATTAAACATTCACTCTTTGGGTATAACGAGAAACAATCTTTTGGGCGTGTTGATTTTGATCTTAAGAATGAAGACCCAACCATTAAATACACTGTGGTTAATATTGACGGTAAGCCTGTTCACTCAATGACACTCAAACGAAGTGATTTACAATTTTAAGGATGGAGGCCTCAATGATTGCTAGAGGTGATGGCCAAAATTTGGCACCTCATTTTGACTACTATAGGGAATTATTTTAATAGGAAGTGGATTCACTAGAAACTAAGATTCCAATAAAGAATGAAATGTTCAAAAAAATACGGTGTTGAGCGAAGACAGTTTTTGAAATACATGGCCGCAGTTTCGGCAATACCATTCTCCTCATGCCGCACAACCAGTCCAGTTATAACAAGACCGCAATTCGAGGATTATCCATTCAAACTCAGTGTTGCTTCAGGCGACCCTGAGCCAGACGGTGTAGTTATCTGGACGCGGCTGTCGCCTTTACCGTTGGATGGGGGAGGTATGCCTTCGGAGTCAATCGAAACTTTTTGGGAGGTTGCCAATGATGAGGCATTTAGTGACATAGTTCAAAAAGGAACAGCCCACGCAATCCCTCAGTTAGGGCATTCTGTTCATATTGAGGTAAGTGGGTTAAAACCTGCCCATTCGTATTTTTATCGATTTCATGCTGGCAATTATACTAGTCCAGTGGGGCGTACGCGCACAGCGCCTGCAATGAATTCTATGCCTAAAAGGATGCGCTTTGCCTTCACTTCATGTCAACATTATGAAAGCGGATATTTTAACAGTTACCCCCACATGGTGGAAGAAGACCTAGATCTTATTATTCACTTAGGAGATTATATTTATGAGTATGGAGGTGTTGATAATCGCCCTCGTAAACATTTAGGAGCCGAAATAGAAACGCTTGACGAATATCGAACTCGATACGCTCAATATCGTTTAGATGGAATGTTGGCGGATGCCCATCGTCTATTTCCCTGGTTGGTAACTTGGGATGATCATGAGTTTGACAATAACTATGCCAATCTTGTTTCAGAGCAGGATGGTATATCTCCAGAGAAATTTCTCGCTCGGCGCATGAACGCATACCAAGCATACTATGAATTCATGCCATTGAGAAAAAGGTCATTTCCACAAGGCCCTCATATGAAATTATACAGAGACTGCCAGTATGGGAGATTAGCCAATTTTCATGTGCTTGACACGCGTCAATATCGAACAGACCAGCCTAACGGAGATGGGAAAAAGCCGATGTCAGGTAAGGCACTTGATCCGCAAGCCACTATGCTTGGCCAACGACAGGAAAATTGGCTTATGGGTAGTCTTGCTCAATCTAATGCAACTTGGAATATAATGGCTCAGCAAGTTATGATGGCACCGCTTAATCGAGGTAAGGGTGAAGAGCGTCGTTACAGTATGGATCAATGGCCAGGCTATGAGGTGAGTCGTAGGCGTTTGTTGGAGTTTTTTCACGAACGACGTATACCTAACCCTGTTGTGTTAACTGGAGATATTCATGTGAATTGGGTGAATGATTTACAACTTAATTTCGAGGAAGAAAATTCACCTATAGTAGGTACAGAGTTTGTATGTACTTCTATGTCTTCAGGAGGAAATGGGGGGAATCGTATTACTGAATACGAACGAGCAGCTGAACAGAATGACTTTGTAAAATACTACAATTCTAATCGTGGTTATGTAAGCTGCGATATCACTCCTGATAATTGGACAACTCATTTCCGGGTTACCCCTTATGTGGATAAGCCAAAATCCCCTATAATAAATCAGGCTAGCTTTATATTGGAATCAGGTCGCCCGGGAGCAATAAGAGTTTGAGAGAAAGGTCTAAAATTATGTGCTCGAGACAGGAATCGAACCTGCACCCAATTGCTTGGACTAGATCCTTAGTCTAGCGCGTCTACCAGTTCCGCCACCCGAGCATTTTTAGGGGTTTCACTTTGTATGCACCTTTATCATCGATCAAGTATATCTTTTTGTAATTGAGATGATTTAATTAATAATTTTCTTTGGAGTCGCGTCACAAATCTGTCTCCAGCCTTTAAATCGCCAATTATTTGGGAAATCTTTACATTGTTTTGGTTTAGTTGAATGGACCAGACAGGATCTGTCTTTTAGTAAAACGCATGATCCATTTTGGTTATTTTTTAGAGTCAGTCCGTTACGCTGTTCCCTTAATTTTGTATATTTTTCGGTAAACTCATTTGATGATAGGCCGAGTTCTTTTGCCATTGCAGTGATTTCAATATCACTAACTATGACTTCGCCAGGCCAATTGCAGCAATTTGTGCATCTATCACACTTATAATGAATCATAATACTCATAAAAACTCTCAAGCTCCTAAATTTCAATCAGATAAATAAGCATTTTAATTTTTTTCCATAAATAATATCAGATTACAACTTGATCATTTAAGAAAAAAATAGCACTAATCCTTATTTTTAAGTTTTCTTAAATGAAAATGTTGATTAATAATCTTATTCGCTGGTTTAAATAATCTGCATTTATTTGTGAGTATTTTTCATAGACTTTTTGGGCTTCTAAATATGGATATTGGTATCGACTTAGGTACCGCTAATACTCTTGTTTATGTAAAGGATGAGGGAATCAAAGTCAGGCAGCCATCGGTTGTTGCTGTTAAAAAGGGTTCTAATGAAGTTGTTGCTGTTGGAGATGATGCAAAAAGAATGCTTGGAAGGACACCCGATACGATCTCTGCTGTACGACCTCTCAGGGACGGTGTTATAGCGGATTTTGAGATGACTGAGGCTATGCTTAAACACTTTATCAAAGAGGCAAGAACTAGAGATAAGGGTAATGGCACAAAGATAATAAAGGCATCAAAAATAAGAGTAGTTGTGGCGGTTCCTTCAGGTATAACTGAAGTTGAAAAACGTGCTGTTAAAGATTCCGCCAGACATGCTGGTGCTGATGAGGTTTACTTAATTGAGGAGCCAATGGCTGCTGCTATTGGAGTCGGGTTGCCTATTCAAGATGCCAGTGGTAATATGATTGTTGATATTGGTGGAGGCACTACGGAGGTGGCAGTGATTTCTTTGTCTGGAATTGTTCAAAGTCGAAGTGTTAGGGTAGGTGGAGACGAACTTGATGAGTCAATTATCGCCTATATGAAGAAAAAATATAATCTCATGATTGGAGAAAGGACGGCAGAGGCAGTGAAAATTGAAATAGGATCTGCAACAGTTGTTGACCAAGAGACAACAATGGACGTCAAAGGTAGGGACTTAGTTGATGGTCTTCCAAAAACGATAAAAGTCACGTCAAAAGAAATTCGGGAAGCTATGGCTGAACCATTATCGGCAATACTCGACTCGGTAAAAGTTACACTTGAAAGATGTCCTCCAGAATTGGCAGCTGATTTAGTGGATAGAGGTATTATGCTTGCAGGGGGTGGAGCTTTACTAGGAGGTTTGGATATATGGCTTGCTGAGCAGACAGGAATTCCTACCCATGTGGCTGAAGACCCTCTTCAGGCCATTGTTGAAGGTACAGGTAAGGTTTTAAACGAAATTTCCTTTTTGAAGAAAGTAACATCTGCAGGTGTCTAAAGTCATCAAACATATGATATAGGCTCTAGATAAGCGTATGAAGAGGAACAATCTGATAGCACTGGTTATATTTGTTCTCGCTATGGTTTGGGTTTTTACCCTTAAAAGTGGTAGTGTCAGATCAATTCAATCTAAAATTCTCGGAATTTTTGGCTTGGTTTATGAATCTTTCGATGAACTTACCTATAGTCATGATGTGGTAAATGGTGAGCCGATCTCAGTCGCGGAGATATCAAAAAAGTATAACAAAAAAGAATTAGGTCTTAGGTATAATAAACTGTTGTCTGATCTGTATGAGTTACGTGCTTGGAAGAGTCAGATTGATTTACTAAGAGAGGAAAATATTGAATTAAAGAGATCATTAAATTTTGTTGAATTTAAACGCAAACAATCTCAAAAATTAGTCGCTGCTAGAGTTATTAACCGTCCAAGTAGTACTTGGTGGAAGACTTTCGTTATTGATAGAGGAGCAGATGATGGTGTTAAACTTAATGATCCTGTTATGACTCCTGTAGCAGTCGATAGAGCCGAGAATGTTGAAGGAGCTTTGGTTGGTAAAATAGTAAATGTGAGCGCTTCACAGTCGACAGTTGTTTTAGTGACAGATTCCGAATGTAAGATCGGAGCTTATGTTCATGGTGTTTTTGCAAATGCTAATGAAAAAGGTCTTGAACGCGTGCAAGGTATTCTGTCGGGTGCTCCTGGTGCTGGAAGAGATGTAAATTATTTGGTTTTACAGAACTTGCCCAAGGAGGCTGATAGGTTTGGAGTTTCTGCAGGAGCTAAAGTCTATTCATCAGGGGTTGGAAATGCAGATGTTAGTGGAATATTTCCGCCAGGACTTATTTTGGGATATATTAAAGAATTTGAAGTTAAAGATTTTGATGCTGTTGCAAGAGTTCAGCCAGCTATTAATTTCAACCAGCTTAGCTATATTTTTGTATTGGTTTCTGAAGAAAATAATAATCTAAGCTCCAAAGGTCTTAATCAAGCTGATGGTGGTTCGAAACGGTCTATAGCAATAAATAAAGAAAAGTGAATGATGGTTGCTATTGAAAAATCGAAAACTATTTTCTTTTCTCTACTTTTTATTCTTCTGTTTATTTCTTTTATTCTTGATGAATTGGTTTCTAATATTTTGTCGCCTCTAGGTATTAGATTTTTCATTGTTCAGACGATCTTTTTTACTTGTAGTCTATCCGTTCCATTTGCACTCATGCTTCTATTTGCTTTCTTAACAGGATTAACTTGGGATTCTATTCACATGGCAATTGGAGTTAATAATGATATCGGGTTTGGATATTCAATATTTCTTTTCTTTATTACGGGCTCTCTTATGCAGGGAATGAGTCCTTTTTTTAGCAGGGGGCGATGGGAGGCCCCTGTGATGCTTGTTGGTGTCTCAACTTTAGTTTTTTTATTAATTGAGTGGTTTTTAATTAGTTTTGCCAGAGCCCAATTTGTCTTTCCTCAAAACTTCTGGAGGTATTTGTGGGTTTCTGTGTTTTTCGGAATGGTGGTGTCACCTTTTTTCTTCTATTTAATTTTGAAATTAAGCAAGTTAAGTGGTTGTTCTGTTGTTGTAATAGGAAGAAGTAAAGAGGATTAGAAAAGAATAATGACAATAGGTTATAGGATTAGATTTTATTTCTTAGCAATTTTTTTATTGGCTGGGATTTCATCGATTCTTATTAGATTGTTTATCGTGCAGATAGACCGGTACGAAGAGTTTTCTTCTAAAGTTCCTGGAACATCCGAGGTTAAGGTTAGGATTCCAGGAGTTCGTGGGATTATAAGAGACCGTCGAGGTAAAGTGTTGGTTGAGAATATTGCAAGGTATGAACTTCAATTTAATCTCAAAGAAATCCTCGATAATTATTATAATTTAGTTTCTGATGAAAATGATCTAATAAAAAAAAATAATCGAAGTCTCTCTGTAAAAGAGAAATTAAAAGAAGTTCCTGTTACTTTTTTTGAATTTGTAGATGGGAGTGGGATCAAAAGGAAAAGGAAGGAGAATGATATGGTTTCTATCGTTTCCGAAAGTGTATTGCCTTATTTAGCCAGACTTGGATTATACAGAGAGTTTCATTCAGGGGATTTACAACGACACTGGAGAACACACGGTGGGCTAGTTGCCTATACTTATAGGGATGATCTTACGTTTGATGAATACGCGCTCGCTGCAGAACATACATTAGATCTTCCTGGGGTTTCTGTGGTAGCAAGGCCGATGAGAAAATATGTATATGGAGCACTTGCATCGCATATTCTAGGGTTCGTCAGGCAACCAGATATCAAAAAAGTTCCAGCTGAGGAGAGAAAAGAGTGGGACTATTATGTGCCAGATGATTTTGGCGGAGACGGGGTTGAAGAAACGATGGATACTTTGTTGAGAGGAAGGCCCGGTCAACGAGTAATGCTAAAAGATGAAAAGGGCAGAATAGTAGATTCCAAAAATGAATTAGGCCAAGTTTTGGGAGAGATTTCATATGAGGAACCAAAATCTGGATCAGATGTATGGCTTACATTGGATTTACGATATCAATATATAGTTGAAAATGCCTTACGAAAAGTTGGAAGGGGAGCTGCAGTTGTATTGGCCCCTTCAACATATGAATTAAACAATAATGGTGAAAGCCACACTGTGTATGCGGGCGACATTCTAGCTATGGCTTCTGTTCCTTCATATGACCCTAATAAATTTATTCCCTCAATTAGCGAAGAAGACTGGAACGCTTATTTGAAAAATGAAAACGACCCTTTGATTAATAGAGCATTAAAAGATCATGCGCCTGGTTCGACTTTTAAAATTCCCGTTGCCTTGGCTGGAATGTTAAGTGGAAAAGAGAAACAGAATTTTGAGTGTGCTGGAGGTGCAAGATATGGACCAAAAGTGTTCATGAAATGCTGGGCTCTCTCAAAAGGTTATACACACGGAAATATTAACGCAAGAGAGGCCATTAAAACTTCGTGTAACGGCTTTTTTTATAGATACGGAAATGCATCAGGAATTGATGATATTTTAAATGTATCTAGAGTAATGGGATTAGGTGAGAAAACCGGAATACCATTAAACAATGAAGATTCTGGCTTTATACCAAATCCAGATTGGAAAAGAGCCCAAGGGCTTGGGAAATGGGGTGATGCAGATACGGCTTTAGTTTCCATCGGTCAAGGAGCAACTGAGGCTACAGCATTGCAAATGGCTGGCGTCGCGGCAACAACATCCAATGGTGGTTTTTATTATAAACCTAGGCTCATTCACAAGACAGTAGATATGGATAGTGAAGATCTGAAATCTTCTGAACCTCTTTACAGTTTGGCAGAGTTGGGAATAACCGAAGAAAAATTAGAAATTTGTAAAAGTGGAATGTGGGATGTGGTGAACGAGTTAAAAGGGACTGCCAGAAGGGGGAGATCAGAGATAACTCAAATTTCAGGAAAAACAGGAACTGCGCAAACTGGAAGGAAACGACCAAATGGAGGTAATGAGACAAATGCTTGGTTTATTTCGTTTGCTCCATATGATAAACCCAAACTTGCGATCTGTGTAATGGTTGAAAATGCTAAATCTGGTGGTGGTGTTTGTGCTCCAATCGCTAAAAGAATCATCGATGAAATCATGTTATTAGAGGATTTTAATCAAAATCAGGCTATTTCTTCTGTTGAAGAATCTCAGGGAAACTTTGACTTTGTTGAATTAGTGAGCTTTGATGATGATCCTACAGAAGGTATAATCGTTGATGATGATGGTGATGATGGGACTTCAGTTGCGGCAACACCATCACCAGCCAGCGTAAATACTGTAAAGAAAATATCTTTGACTCCAACTGTAAAAAAGAAACCTGACACAAGAGGTTCAGTGAAATCAAAGACTGTAAGAAAAAGAATTGGAATACTTGAAAGAAGAAGAGGTCGATAGACTGTTTTCTATCTAGATTGTGAAAAATAATTTAAAATATAATATTTTAACCGAGTGCATTTTAATGGCTCACAAATTTTTATTGGAAAAATGTTTAAAAAATTACGGGAGGCTAGGCGTAATAAAGCCCTGTCTGCAGGATATCAAATTATTGTAAATGTCGAAAAATTAGAGACTAGGGTTGCCCAATTAAGGGATAATCAGCTTGTTGACTACACTATAGAAAGAGTAGGAGACGAGAATGTAGTTGGAAGTATATTCAAAGGTAAAGTGAAGAACATTGAACCTGGTCTTAAGGCCATGTTCGTTGATATTGGTTCTGACAAGAATGCCTTTCTTCATTTTTGGGACGCGATTCCCGCTGCTCTTGATCAAGGTCTCGAGGAGATAAGACGAAAAAAGAATCAAAAAAAGCCGAAAAGAATTACCGCTAAGGATATACCAAATATTTATCCTGTAGGTTCAGAAGTTTTAATCCAAGTGAGTAAAGGGGCAATCGGTGATAAAGGACCAAGGGTAACTACTAACATAACACTGCCGGGACGCTACATGGTATTAATGCCTCTTAATGATCAGTTTGGTATATCAAGAAAAATAGATGACCCCAAAGAGAGGGCCAGACTAAGGAAAATTACTGAACAGATGGATGTACCAGAAGGTATGGGTGTAATTTTAAGGACGGTATGTAGAGGTCAGAAAAAGCGATTCCTTATTCGAGATTTGCATATTCTTCTAAAGCAATGGCAGGAA
>Ga0163110_10001938_pt1 | contig 10574 bp, 7 predicted proteins | sample CRUFie1St17metaG_FD_108703 | JGI IMG/M metagenome (GOLD analysis project Ga0163110, IMG submission 108703) | Marine microbial communities from the Costa Rica Dome - CRUD Field 142mm St17 metaG | ecosystem: Environmental > Aquatic > Marine > Oceanic > Photic zone | place: Costa Rica: the Eastern...
GATTTGTGGCGAGCGATGTTGAAGTGGTTTCTTCTATTGAGAGTGCTAAGGCAATGTTGGCGAATGAAGCAGAGATCATGGTTATCGGTGGTGGTAATGTCTATGCTCAGTTTTTACCAGAGGCACAACGGTTATACCTAACGCATATCGATTTATCTGTGAGTGGTGATACATGCTTCCCAGACTATGAGGCTGTTGCCAATTGGAAGGTGCATTCTTCTGAAAAACATATGCCAGATGAAACTAACCCTTATGCTTATGAGTTTGTTGCTTTAGAACGCCTTTGAGGCGTTACAGAGCAGAATTCATAACTGTATTGATGATTGGGTTTTAATTTAAGAACGACTAAAAAATTCAAATTTCAGTGCTTCAATGGCAGGGTAAATACTGCAAGTGCTGAAGCGAAAACAAAAAACGGTGCATTTGCACCGTTTTTTATGTCTATTAGTTACTCGCCTCGAACGAGAATAGCTTCTTCCGCTAAACGTTAAACTTCCTAACAGAGTTTTGTAAGTCTTCTGATAGGTTAGCCACTTCTTGGCTTGCTCTTGATGTATGTTGCGCACCAGAGGCTGTTTCCTCAGCAATCGCAACAATGTTTTCTAGCTTTTCGCTAATGTCTCTTGATACGGTATGCTGCTCTTTTGCTGCTTGTTCGATTTGGGTACTCACGTTATGGGCTTCGTGCACCGCCGCAGTAATTGAGTTAAGCGCCTCGGCTGCTTTTTCGGCCTGAGTAACACAAAGAGAGGTTTGCTCTTTACCTTTTTGCATCACTGATACGGCTTGCTCTGCGCCACTTTGTAGTATCTCAATCATGGATTGAATTTCTTGCGTCGACTCTTGCGTTCGGCTTGCTAGGGTTCTTACCTCGTCTGCTACTACAGCAAAGCCTCTGCCTTGTTCTCCTGCACGTGCAGCTTCAATCGCGGCATTTAGGGCGAGCAGGTTAGTTTGATCGGCAATTCCGCGGATAACATCTAAAATACTGCCGATGCTGGCGCTATCTTGGTGAACCTTATTGATAACATCTGCTGCGGAGTCTACGTCGTTAGACAGCACAAGAATGGTTTTCTTGTTGTCTTCAGAAATACTACGAACCGTATCAGCTTCGCGATTGGCTTGGCTAATTTGCGCAAGCGTATCTTCTGCGCTTTTCGCTACCATTTGCGCCGTACTATTCAATTCAGTTGTTGCTGTTGCCACTTGGCTAACCTGAGACTTTTGCTCTTGGATTGAACGTGTGGTTTGTGTTGTTACGCTTGAGGTTTGCTCAGATGCGGCGGCTAATTGCGCAGAGCCTGTGCTGATACCTGAAATAAGCGTTTTTAAGCTATTGATAAGCGCGTTACAGTTTTTGGCAAGCTCACCAAACTCGTCTTTAGAGCTATCGTCTAACTGTCTTGTTAAGTCACCCGTGGCTACCACATTTAACAAGGTGTTGACTTCTTGAAGTGGTCTGGTGATTGCTCTTACTGTGAAAAAGCCTATAGCGAGTGCAGCAAGAATAGAAAAGAGGGTAATAATGATGGTGCTAACACGGCTACTTGAAACGCTCTCACCCACTTCTGCTTTAATGCTATCGGTTTTTTGATCGCCAAGTAATGCTACTTGGTCTAGCTGTGCTGAAGCGGCATCCATTTGTTCAATAGCTGTCTGCAGTGTTGCCATTGTTTCGTTTTGAAGCCTTAAGCGCTGATTATGCAGGGCGACGATACCTGAACTTCCTAACACGACACTGGAAAGGTTTTCGATATTTTCAGAGGCTTCTTCTAAAGCGCCTGAGTCATCTTTGCCATCAGCCGTTTCAAGCATACTGCTATTTTCGCTTTGAATTCTTTCAAGCAGCAATTTGACCTCGCTGCCAATGGTTTCAGAGCGGGCTAATGTTTGGGTTTTTAAGAAAGAGTCGCTGACACTCACTACTGACATTAAATTCGTATCGAGTGATTCACCAATTTTCGCAGCGGCGGCAAGCGCCTTTACTTGGCTGGCTTCATCGCTGTCGTTGAAATCCAAAATGAGTGTAGACGTATCGTCAACGGCGTCTTCTACTTCAATGAGCTTTTCTTCTAATGTGGCGTTAATCTCTAAAATGCGTTTTTTGTTTGCAATAATAGATTCAACCGAGGAGAAATAGGATTGGTATAGTGGATCTAATGCTTGGGTTGCTTTGCGAATATCCGCTTCGTTGGTCACGACTTGTTGCAGCTCTTTCAGGTCTTTCTGAAAGTCTAATTCCAACTGGTTAAATCGTTGCTCCTCACCGGTTAATCTCGCGCTGTCTACTTCGTTGTAACTTTTGTACGTTGACGTGTTAACTTGGGCTAGGAGAATTTTTAACTGATCACTTTTTACAAGCGTTGGGATAGCCAAATCGATAACTTCGTCGGAAGCGTCATTAATGTTACTGAGATTAATCAGAGAGGTGATACTGATCACGAATAATAAAACACTGATGGTTGTAAAGCCGCCAATTATTCGCAGAGCAACTGTAATATTCATTACTTCTCCCAATGCTTTTGAAACTTTCCGCTTCTTAATTTCGAACGACAAGAAATGGATAACATCTATTCTAGTCGGTCATTGTGATTAAATCTTAAATTTAGTTGCTTATTGAATTGATTTTCATCGTATTCAAGCAGATTGCGGATAACTTCCCTCCCCATATATAGCCTGTGTCTAACGCTATACAATGCGGGTATGGAGTACATCCTTCTAAAGACGCCCAATGTCCAAAAATTAGATTAATTCCGTTTATTGATTTTATTTGGGAATGCTCGAACCATGGCATCAGGTGTTGAGGAGCATCTTTCGTCGGAGTTTTACAACTATAATCGAAGCTACAATCTTCACATAGATAGCGCATGCGTGTAAAGGCATCAATTATGAACCTTAAACGGTCCTTGCTCGGTATTGAGGTAGAGAAGTTTACCGATTCTTTGTGGTACATGTATTTCAGCACATCTACGTAAGTCTTGCTTTGTAAAGCTTTTTCAACCTCAAGGGAATATTTTAAGGCTTCATCGACAGACCATTTTGGATACAGTCCAGCATGACTCAAAAATGTTCTGTTATTGATCTTTAAAGCGAGAGGTTTGTGCCTTAACCAGTCGATATAGTGCTCAATTCGTGGGGATTTAAGTAGCGCATCGAAGCCATCTTTGGGATTATTTTTCTTAATACCATTGTAGACTCCAAGGAAATGCAGGTCATGATTCCCAAGTACGGTTTCGAAGCTTTCTCCAAGTTGATACAGGTATTCAATGGTTTCTAGCGCTTCTGGGCCTCTGCCGATTAAATCACCAACGGCGTAGAGTTTGTCTTGCTGAGGGTTAAACTGAATTTTTTCGAGTAGTGCCTGTAAACCAGAAAAACAGCCTTGTATATCACCCACTACATAAGTTGACATTTCGATGCCCTCAGCAAAGTTGGAATACGCAGTTAAATCAATTGATGGAGTAGGGCAGCGCTAGGCCAAAAGGCGCAATAGGTACGCGTATTAATTCACCATTATCGAGCTGAAATTCATAATGGCCTTCCATTGCTCCTACGGGCGTATCGAGAATGGCGCCGCTAACGTATTGGTAAGATTCACCGGGTTTTATCAGTGGTTGCTCACCAACGACGCCAGCGCCTTGTACTTCTGTTTTCTTGCTGTCAGCGTCAGTAATAAGCCAATACCGATTTAATAGCTGAACATTCTCGTCGCTATTGTTAGTAATGGTAATTTCATAGCTAAAAGCAAACTGATTGGTATCCGTGGCGGGGTGATCAGGTAAAAAAGCCGTTTTAGCACCAATAGTAATTTGCGCTAGGGTCGGAGCAGACATAATTAATTACTCTTGGGTTCTGATTGGGCTACTGCATTGGCAAGTAGCGCATATTCTTGAAGAGACAATGTTTCGGCGCGAGCGGCGGGGTTAATGCCCAAGCTTTCAATGGCTTCGGCATCGAGTAGCTCTCTCAGGCTGTTTCTTAGCGTTTTACGTCTTTGTCCGAATGCAGCAGAGCAAACCTTTTCCAGCAACTTAACGTCTTTTACGTCTACCGTTTTTGTTTTATGAGGTGCTAAACGTACAACCGCAGAGTCGACTTTGGGCGCTGGTTTAAATGCGTGGGGCGGCACTAATAAAACGGGTAGAACTTGGCAATAGTACTGAGTCATAACCGAAAGCTTGCCGTAATCTTTGCTTCCAGGGGCCGCTGCCATTCGATTGACCACTTCTTTTTGCAACATAAAATGCATGTCTTGAATTTGTTCAACAAATTCAAAGAGGTGGAACATTAAAGGGGTGGAAATATTGTAAGGCAGATTACCAAAAATACGCAGGGGCTTGCCGTCTTCGTATAAGTTTGAAAAATCCATTTTCATGGCGTCGGACTCAACCACGTTGAGCTTATCTTGCATGAATGGGTGGCTGCGCAATCGCTTGGCTAAGTCTCTGTCCAACTCTACGACCGTGAGCTTAGCGATGTGTTCGCACACAGGCTCTGTTAATGCACCTAAGCCAGGGCCGATTTCGACGAGGTTTTCACCTTCTTGAGGGTTAATTGCAGATACGATGTCGTCAATAACGCCGGCATCATTTAAAAAGTTTTGGCCAAAGCGCTTTCGTGCGGTATGGCCTAAATGTGTTTTACTGTTCACTACTTTGTTGTCCGAGTAGAGGCAAGCTTAATAGCCTCTTCAATGGCGATTTTGAAGCTACCTTTATCGATATCACCTGTGCCAGCAAGATCAAGTGCTGTTCCGTGATCGACAGAGGTTCGAATGAAAGGAAGACCTAAAGTGATGTTAACTGATGCACCAAACCCTTTGTATTTTAATACTGGTAGGCCTTGATCGTGATACATCGAGAGCACTGCATCAGCATCGTCTAAGTATTTTTTCTGGAAAATAGTATCGGCAGGTAGGGGGCCAACAAGGTCAAGCCCCTGACTTCTAAGCACATCAAGTGTTGGTGTAATGACCTCGATTTCTTCTTTTCCGAGATGACCATTTTCGCCTGCGTGAGGATTAAGGCCACATACGTAAATACGGGGCTTCTCGATACCAAACTTTGTTTTTAAATCGTGGTGCAAAATACCGATGACGTTGTCTAAGCGTTCAGGCGTAATTGCTTTGTTTACATAAGCAAGCGGAATATGTGTTGTGACTAACGCGACACGCAACCCTTCGGTTGCTAGCATCATCACGACGTCTGAGCAGTTTGCTTGTTGAGCGAAGTATTCAGTGTGCCCACTGAACGACACACCTGCTTGGTTGATGATGCCTTTATGGACAGGGCCTGTTACAACGGCATCAAATTCACCACTGATGTTAGCTTCACTGGCTTGGCGTAATGTTTCAACCACGTAGTGACCATTTTCCGCATTCAGTTCACCCGGAACCGTATCCGCGTCAGCAGGAATATGAGAAATATACAGTTGACCGGGCTGCTGGATTTGTTTGTTATCCGGTGAGTAGTCGATGAGCGTCAGCGGTAAACCGAGTGTTTCCGCACGCTTTAAAAGCATAGCCCTGTCAGCAAATACCACTAGCTGAGCATTCCAGTTTTCTTGGGCTAATTGAATCGTTAAATCCGGGCCGATACCTGCAGGTTCGCCCGGCGTAATTGCTAGTTTAATTGGCATTGTTTAGTCCGCTAGAACTTCTACATAAGCATTGTCACGCATCTCTTTTAGCCATGAGTCGCGCTCTTCTGCGTACTTACGTTTGTATAGAAGTTGATAAGCTCTTTCTTCTTTACGTTTTTCGGTGACATCATCAACGCGGCTGTCAATGAGTTGTACTAAGTGCCAGCCGTGAACAGAGCGAAATGGTTGAGATAGTTCGTCTTTTTCTAAGCTTTCAACAACATCTTTAAAGGTCGGCACATACATGCTCGGATCTGCCCAACCTAGTTCTCCACCTTTAAGTGCAGAGCCGGGGTCAACAGAGTGTTCTTTTGCGAGTTCACCGAAGTCAGAATCGCCGTCGATGACCTGTTGACGGAACTCTTTAAGCATTTGTTCGGCGCGTTCTTCACTTAAAATAATGGTTGGTTTAATCAGAATGTGTCGAGCGTTAACTTCTTTTACTTCCGCAATTTCAAGACCTCGAATGTCTTTGATTTTGAGAATGTGGAAACCTGCGCCGCTTCGAATGGGGCCAATAAGGTCGCTTTTACGGCTTCCTTGAACGGCTTCAGCAAAAAGCGTTGGCATTGAGTTAATGTTCATCCAACCTAAATCCCCCCCTTCTAGCGCTTTTGCGCCTGATGAGGCTGTTGCTGCGATTTTCGCAAAGTCGGAGTCTTCTTCTTGCAATAACGCAAGGACTTTTCCTGCTCTGTCTTTGGCTGCATCAATATCGTCTTGAGTGGGCTGTGACGGGAAACCAACAAGAATATGGCCAAGCTGATATTCAACTTGCTCAGCACCTTGTTCATCGATAAGTTTCAATAAGCTAGACACTTCCTGAGGAGTAATGTAAACGCGGCGTCTAACGTTGGCGCGAGTCACTTCTCCAGTAATAAGTTCTGTGCGTAAGTGGTGGCGATAACTGTCGTAGGTCATGCCATCGGCGATAACGCCTTGTCTTAAACCTTCAATACTCATGCCTTGGTCACGAGCAATGTTTGAAATAGTTTGTTCTAACTGGGGATCGCTGATTTGGATACCCATTCTTTCTGCCATTTGCATTTGAAGGTTTTGCGTAATCAAACGCTCAATAGCTTGGGTACGCAGGATGTTGTCTGATGGCAATTGCTGATTGTTTCGAATTGCATTACTTTTTACGGTTGCTATCAAAGTGTTGATTTCACTTTCTAAGATAACGCCTTGGTCTACAATAACGGCAACTTTGTCGAGTGTTTGCTGTTGTGCTGAAACACTAATAGAAAGAAATAAACCGAAAAATACTGATAAAACTCTTGTGTAATTCATGTAATTTGTTGCTTTGTTAATTACTCAAAAAATAAGGGCGACGGTAGCCATATAGTCCTTCATCCAGCAAGGCGCGACTACGTTTACCACTTCCCATTCCTTTAAACACGAACTTAAAGTTGATACCGGAATCATACTCGTTGATGTTCTGGTTACCAAGCCCATCGAATCGATTGCTAAGATGGCGCTGCCATACAAGTTGCATACCCCAGCAGCAAGATTCGTATTGTATACCAATAAAGCTTTCGGTTGAGCGATTTAAGTCCATATCTCGATAATAACGTCCAACCCATTGCCAGTTATGCGAAATTGGCCAAGAGGCGGTGACACCAAGTTGATCAATTTCATCCCCTGAGATATCGCGGATATAACGGTGGTTGAGTTGCAGTAATTTGTTATCGCCTAAGCGATATTCTAATGCGAGATTACTGCGCTCAATTTTTTCACTCTGGCTAGAAACTTGGATTTCAGAAGCGACGGTCCATCTACTATTAATATTCCAATCAAGCTCTGCAGCAATCGAAGAGCGGTTGCTTTCTTTTGACGCTTCTAAAACTTGGTTATCATCAAAGTAGAATATCTGACCTATGCCTAGGCGGAATTGTTCCCGATTGTTTTCATCTAAAATTCGAGACGTTACGCCCAGAGCGATTTGATTGGTGTCGCTAATTCTATCAATGCCTGTAAATTCCTGACCACGAAAGATACCAACAACATCATTTAACAGGCGAGTTGTATCGTATAGGCCGATATCATCTTGATTTTCGTAGCTTGTGAAGTGGTATTGGAATTTCGGCTCTAACGTTTGTGTTGCGTCATCACCGAACCATTTAATCGACCTTTCCATTGACATTGAGCCGTAAAGCCTAACTTGTGCAAGTGTACGACTAACGTGGCTATCAATATTACCTGTGGTGTTATCTTGGAAGTATTCCGTATGTAATAAGCTGGTTTCCGCTAAAAATTCAGCCCAACTTGTTCGGTAAGGTAGGCTTAATGTAGGCGCAATGTGCACGCGTGTTGCTTTTGGCACGCTTTGCTCTGCATTATCGAAATAGCTTACTTCCGAATTGATTTGCAACGAATTTAAGCCCGATTCCCAAGCGTTATAAGACAGTTTTAATTCGGGGAGGGCGCGATAGCTATCAGGGTGATCACCGATTGTTTCGAAGTCTCTGAATTTAGCCGTAAAATCGAGCTTTTCGCTGTGATAACTCAACCCGACCGTTTTAAATAAGTGTGTATCAGCTCGATTGTAGAAGTCTGAGCCTAAATCTGTGATGTAGTTGTCATCACTGAGGTCGTTCCACTCGGCGCTGATTGACCAATTCTGATCAAGGTAACCTTTGTGAGAGAAGCGATAAAAATAACGTTCGTCGATGTTTTCTTCGTCTTGGTCGTTGTTTAAGTATTCTAAGTGAATCTCACCGCCATGCATTTCGGTAAGATAACGCAATTCTGTTTTAAGTTGCAGGCCACGCTGTGTCATGTAGCGGGGCGAGAACGTCATGTCCAAATTGGGCAAGATGTTCCAGTAAATAGGCTGTTCGTAGGTAAGGCCCGTGCTGTTATTGCTGGAAATTTGTGGGAACAATAAGCCCGATTGCCTTTGCTCGGTGACTGGAAAGGCAAAGTAAGGAAGATAGAAAACCGGGATATCTTGAATATAAAAACGAGTGTGTTTTGCGGTTCCCCATAGGCTGCCAGGTTTTAGCTCGATTTCGCTGGCTTGGATGTGCCAGTCTTGTGCGCCTACCGGACAGCTGCTAAAGCTTACATCTTCAAGCTGAACGCCTTGTTCTTCACTTAATACAATGCGTTCAGCGTTACCTCTACCGGGAAACTCTCTTAGTTGGTAAAGGGTCTTATCTAACTGTAACTTGTTGCCGTTGATATCGAGTTGAATTTGTTCGCTGTCGACTTGGATGGCTGGATCCGTATATTGGATATTTCCTTCCGCAGTAAGCTCTTGGTTGTCTTTATCAATTAAAGCGCGTTCGGCATTGATTAGCGCACTACGATTCGATATCGCAACTTTTCCGTTGAATTCTGCGACAGTGTCCTGCTTTATTTCAACTTTGTCGGCCTGTACAACAATTTCTTCACCACTTGCTAATCCATTGTTTTCAAATGGCTTTAAAGGGGTGAGGCATTGTTCTTGTGCTGCTGCGGGAAGCACGATTCCGAAGAACAAAGGGATTCTAATTAAATGGTTACAATACATACAATGTCGAAAAATGACAGCCTTAAAAGTGCCGCTTATTGATAAATTAGAGGGCGATTTTATCGCTTTCATGAGTATTTACCAGCACAGAACGAAAAAAAGCCACATTTACCTCAATTTAAGGATGGAAAAAGTTTACAAAATAACGCTGATAGAAGTATAGAGAGTCACCAGCAGAGTCGCTAATGCTATGCTTCATTTTCTTATCCATCTTGGTAGATGACGCGATTTCGCCCTTGGTTCTTGGCTTGATATAGGTACTCGTCTGCAACTTTTAGGGCACCGTCCATCGTTTTATCTGGCGCTCCGTTACAACCGATGCTGACTGTTACAGAGAGTGTTTGCCCATCAAATTCATAGGATTGCGATGCAAGATCTTCTCTAAATGCATCCAGCATGGGAATCACATCTTCAATAGGTTGTGTGAAAGCGACGATAAATTCTTCACCCCCAATTCTTGCACTGAGCGCTTCTGAGAAATGTTTTGTTATTAATGATGAAAACTCAATAAGCACTTTGTCACCGATATCGTGACCGTAGGTGTCATTGATTTGTTTGAAATGATCAATATCTAATAAGGCAAGTACAAAAGGTGTTTTGGTTCTTAGGGCGTTTTTCCGAATTTGCTCACCTTCATAGTAGAAGAAGCGACGATTATTCAGTTTTGTGAGGTAATCTCGGTTGGCGGTGTTTTCAATAACCTCAATGTATTTCATTGTGTCGAGGTTTTGGTTTATTCGTAGAATAAGCTCTTCAGCGATAAAAGGCTTGGTTAAAAAGTCGTTTGCGCCATTTCGAATAAATTCTAAGCCTAAGCGAGGTTCGTTGTCGGAAGATAACCCGATGATTGCCAGTTTTGACTTATCTAGACTTTTTCGAAGCTCAGTAGTGAGTTGGACGCCGTTCATTTTGGGCATGATGTAATCAGACACCACAAGCTTCACTTCAGGGTTTTGTTCTAAAACCACTAACGCATCTTCCGCGCTATTGGCACCAAGAACTCGGAAATTTTGATTGGTTAATACCTGCGCGACCATTTCTCGGGACAGTTTAGAGTCATCTACAATCATTAGCGTAGTAAATTTGTTGTAATAAAAACGCCCAACTTGTTCCACTAAGTATTGAATCGAATTGGTTTGGCTTTTAAGTATGAAATCGACAACGTTTGCGTAACTGTTCTTGTGCGCTTCGCCTTTTTCAGCAGACCCGGTAATAATAATGGTGGGTAGTCCAGTACGCTTAATGAGCCCCATAATTTCGCCGTTTGGTGCATCGGGCAAATTGAGGTCGCAGATGGCGAGAAAGTACTCTTTGCGGTGACTTTTCAATAAAACAATCGCTTCTTCAAAGCTGGCGGCAACATGCACGTCACAATGCCACCGATCCTCGATTTGAGTTTTGATGATATTTGAAACACTGC
>Ga0163110_10001939_pt1 | contig 10569 bp, 4 predicted proteins | sample CRUFie1St17metaG_FD_108703 | JGI IMG/M metagenome (GOLD analysis project Ga0163110, IMG submission 108703) | Marine microbial communities from the Costa Rica Dome - CRUD Field 142mm St17 metaG | ecosystem: Environmental > Aquatic > Marine > Oceanic > Photic zone | place: Costa Rica: the Eastern...
ATCTTTCGAGTGGGAAGCCTTTGTTGCACATTCGCATCTGAATGTTACAACAAATGAGTTGTCAGGTGGGATAATCATTCGTGCAACCGTTCAAAATCCAGCAGATGATAGAAATGAAAACGATGTAATGGAGCTGCCTCTTCCCGTCGCCTTGGCAAGTGATAAAATGGACGCTGAGGGTGACATAAGAGATGGTGCATTACCAGCCAGAGGAATCCAAACCTTCTATGGTGGAGAATATCCAAATCAATCGCCCTATGATGCAACAGGACGTGGTATCTGGCAAGAAGATAATTCTGCGTCTGCAGTTGGAGATGCCAATTGGCGTCACCGAAACTTAGGTTCAGATTATCCCTCAAACACACGCGACCGTTTAGTTTACGCATATAGAAGCACAACTAGCAATTATTGTGGTACTTCACTTTTGGATGGAGGACTGTCTAATGCTTATGGAGACACAATGTGCAAATTGCAACTCAACTCAGCAGCTCTTCTATCTGCACAAATGCATGTTCAAACTTGGGGGCAAATGGGTGCTGGAGACCTTGTGGCACTGGAATTGTGGAGAGGTAATGGTGCTCCTGAGATGACTCTTTCTCATAATTTTGCAAATGATTTGCCTAGCACAGGTCAAGGTCAGTGGAGCAACATTTCATGGGACCCTACAGAACAACTAGGAGGTCACTCTTGGTCATATGGAATAATTTTCCAATCAGATACTACTGGAGCCGCTGCAGGAATGCATGTTGACGATTTCGTTCTCTTTGGAATCGAAAAGGTTGATGAATTCACTATCGATGTTGATTGCGATAACCCTTCAGGTGGATACACTTCACCACCTAACAACATTCTGTCAATGTATTGTGTTGTTACAAATAACGGTTACAGACCCGCTCAAATAAAGATTGAATCAAGTGTCTCAAATGATTCATGGATGAATCCATTCCCGCTGATTAGAATCGATAGTGCAAATCCTACTCAACACGGAGTTCAGGTTGTCATTCCTCCAATCCCTGCTGGAAACACAACAGAGATGTGGATTAACCTTTCAATCCCGGCAGGTTCAGACGTACAGCAACAAGTTTGGGAAGTTTGGTGGGAAGATTTTGGTGGGACTCAACTTGGTGAACTGGGTAGGGTGACGGCTGATTTGGCAATTACAGAGCAATATGGTGTTCAACTTTCATCAACAGCTCCTCTCGTTGCTGGCTCGCTCCTTCCTGGCGAATCGATGAGCGTTCCTTTCAAACTTCAGAATGCAGGAAATAGAGAGGCACAATTTTCGATAAACAGTAACTTTCAAGGTGATGATTGGGTTTCATATGTAACAGACCAAAATAACAGCATTGTGCAAATGCCGATTCCTTTGTCTAAAGGTGAATCCACTGAATTACTCCTAAACATCACGTCACCAAATAAGGCCGTGCCGGGAGAAGTACCATTTTCAATGAGAGCTGTATGCCCTTCTTGTGGAGGATCTCTATTTGGAGCGGATGTGATTTCAAAGAAGATTGAAATTCCACAATTGACTGTTTTTGAAATGGTTGCAGAGGAAATGGAAATTATGGCTCCTGCCAATGGCAATTCAAAGGTCGTCTACATCGATTTAACGAATCTAGGTAACTACGACGAATCTTACACTCTAGAATTAACTCAATCGAACTGGAAGTTACAAGGTTACCTTTCAACAGACGAAACTCCGGTCTTAGATGCATGGGATGGAAGTACTACCCTTGCTTTGAATTTACCAATGCCAATTGGATTAGCTCCGGGGCTATATACTGCTAAAATCACAGCAACTAGTAAAGTAGATCCAACCGTTTCAGAGGATTTAACAATAAATGTTGACGTAGAGGATACATCTGCTGTTTCGGTCTCTGATGAAGATGCAGGGCAGTCCTACTTACCTGGCGGTGATGCTCAATCAATGAGGTTCATGGTTACAAATGACGGTAACCAAGAGGATAGATTCACTATGAGTCTAAATTTACCAGAAGGCATGAGTGCTCAATTCGAGCAATTGGCAGATGGAAACTTGACTCCTAATCTCGCACCAGGAGAAAGTTACAACTTAACTGTTAGATTCTCGTTTGATAAGGGTGTAAATGGACAATTGACTATGTTGGTTGTTGCAACTAGTGTGAACGACCCAACCGTTTCTAGTAATGGAAAATGTACTTACAGAGTCGGATCACAGAATTGGCTAAGAATCATTTCAACAGAATCTACAATCATCGACGAAGCTGGTGTTTACGAAGTTAAAGTTACGGTTAAAAATCAATACAATGAAGGCCAATCAGTCTCAATGGATTGGGAACAGGGAGACACAAGGAACTGGTTTAGAGCTTCTATAAAGTCCACTGACAGAGATTTCTGGTTAGAGGTCGGAGGAAATAGAGAGGTTACAGTGGTATTTGAGGTTCAAAGTTCTAGTCTTGAAAACCTTGAGGAAGAATTCATTGAATCTTCTGTAACTATCTGGGCTATTTCAAACTCTGTTGAAGATGCAGCTTCACTAGAACTTCCAGTAACCCTGAAGAGAACGTCTGATGATTCAGAATCTTCATCTTCCGGTTCTGATTCCATTGATTGGATAGGTATCGGAATTTGGGTTGTCGGTGGAGCGATAATTGTCGCACTACTGGGCACACTTCTGGTCATCCTAAACAGTGAGGAAGAAGAAGAAACTCAAGACTGGTCCGAAGGCGGTTATGAAGACAATCTAACCGCTACCTATGGAGCAGTTGCTGCAGCGCCTAACATAGGTTCTATGGAAAAGTCAGTTCCAGTAATCACTCCTCCGCCAGGGCCTGCACCTGCACCGATAGTTGTTCAAACAGGTCCTCCTGTTCCAGCAGAAGGTCTTCCCGAAGGCTGGACAATGGAGCAATGGAGCCACTATGGTCAACAGTGGTTGGACAATAACCGATGAAATTCAATTGCGATGGGTTGAAGTTAGGCTGCCCATCGGAAGAGTTGCCGAGGTAGCCATATGTACGGAAATGGACAAGCACCGATCTTCATTTTGAAAGAAGGAGTACAGCGAACAAGAGGTCGCAGTGCTCAGTCGAATAACATTGCAGCAGCAAAGGCAGTCGCTGACGCTGTAAGAAGCACATTGGGTCCAAAAGGAATGGACAAAATGCTGGTGGACAGCATGGGTGATGTGGTAATTACAAACGACGGTGCAACCATTCTAAAGGAAATGGATATCGAACATCCTGCTGCAAAAATGATTATTGAAGTTGCAAAAACACAAGAACAGCATTGCTATGATGGAACAACATCTGCTGTAGTCTTATCTGGGGAATTGTTGAAGAGGTCCGAGGATCTAATCGAACAGAACGTACATCCAACCGTAATTTGTGAAGGATTCAGACTCGCTGCAGAAAAGGCAGTTGGTTGCTTAGAATCTCATGGCATTTCAACAGAAAATGACGACTCAGTTCTAATGGAGGTTGCAAAAACTTCGCTTACTGGAAAGTCTGCAGGTGCAGTGAAATCATTCCTCGCAGATATCTGTGTTAGAGCAGTGAATTCAGTCGGAACAATCGAAGATGGTGAAAGATTGGTTGACCTGTCAGACATCAAAGTCGAAAAGCGACAAGGTGGCTCGATTAAGGATAGCACACTAGTGGATGGAATTATTCTCGATAAAGAGAGAGTTCACGCTGGAATGCCTCGTTCTGTTTCAGGTGCAAAGGTTGCTCTAATCAACAGCGCAATCGAGGTAAAGAAGACAGAAGTAGATGCAAAAATTCAGATTACCGACCCTTCTATGTTGGCATCTTTCCTCGAAGAAGAAGAGAATTACATCAAAGGTCTAGTTGAGAAAATCCAGGCTAGCGGTGCTAATGTAATAATCTGTCAAAAAGGAATTGATGACCTTGCTCAGCACTACATGTCAAAGGCTGGAATTTTTGCAATTAGAAGAGCCAAAAAGAGCGACATGGAGGCACTCTCAAAGGCAACAGGTGGTAGAGTAGTTACCAATATCGATGACCTTACTGGCGAAGATCTTGGCCAAGCAGCTAAGGTAGAGGAGAGGAAGATTGGTGAATCTGATATGACTTTCATCACAGGTTGCCCTGAAGCAAAATCTGTATCGGTTCTACTGAGGGGTGGAACAGAGCATGTCGTTGACGAGATTAGGCGTGCATTCGACGATGCTGTTGGTGTTGTGTCACTCGCTTGGGAAGATGGAGCGGTTTTGACAGGCGGAGGCAGTGTCCTTGCAGCACTTTCTCGTGAACTACGTTCGTATGCCGAATCGGTTGGCGGAAGAGAGCAAATGGCAATTGAAGCATTTGCAAGCGCTCTTGAAATCATTCCTAGAACCCTTGCAGAGAATGCTGGTTTGGACCCAGTTAACACAATTATAGAACTTAGAAAGTCTCATGCTGATGGAAAAGGATTCTCTGGAATCAATGTTGAAGACGGAGGAGTAATGGATATGCGTGAAGCAAATGTTCTCGAACCTCAGAGAGTTGTTGAGCAAGCAATACAATCCGCAACTGAGACAGCGATCATGATTTTGAGAATTGATGATGTAATTTCATCCAAAGGAGTATCTGGCGAAGATATGATGGGTGGAATGGACGATTTCCATATGTGATTGTATTAGTTACTTTTTTTCACATCAATATTTCTCTCCCTTTAGGGAGAGGCACGAACCTTCAAAGAGTAAATCACTGTGGCATAATCGTCTGAGAGGTGATTCTATGTCGGGAGTGGTTGGCAATCCGGAATTGGCTATTTTCTTTGGTTCCCAAACTGGTAATGCAGAGGAATTAGCGGGTAATACTGCAAAGATGGCAAAAAAAGTAGGATTTCTTCCTAAAGTAATCGATATGGATGGTTTTGATCCGTCTAATTTTGCAAATTACAAGCGAATTCTGATTATTACATCAACTTGGGGTGAAGGGGATATGCCAGACAATGCAGAAGACCTGTGGATTGCAACCAGTGAATCAAATCCTAGTTTGTCAGGAGTTACCTTTTCAGTATGTGCAATTGGTGATACTTCATATGATGAATTCTGCAAGGCTGGTATCGATTGGGATGAAAAGTTTGTTTCATTAGGAGCAACTAGAGTTCATCCTATCCAACTTTGTGATGTTGATTATGAGCCTGAGTGGTCCAAGTGGGCGAACGCAGTTATTCCTGCTATGGCAGCAATTGATGGGGGTGCAGCAAGTGCAGATGCTGTGGTAAGTTCTGAATCTAGTGATGAAGTAGCCCCTGCTTCGACCGGAGTAATCAGCGTAGATGCAGGTGAACTCGGAGAAATTATGAGTGGGGACCGAAGCATTGCAATCTTCTTTGGTTCACAAACTGGAAACGCTGCAGGTCTTGCAGAAAAGACTGCAAAGATGGCAGCAAACTATGGTCTAGAGCCAACGGTTATTGACATGGATGGTTACAACCCAGCTGATTTCTCAGCTCATAAGAGAGTCCTGATTATTACTTCAACGTGGGGAGAAGGAGAGATGCCTGACAACGCTGACGCATTGTGGAATGCAACAGTGGCAAGCAACCCCCCATTATCCAATACACATTTCTCAGTCTGTGCAATCGGCGACACCTCATACGATGAGTTCTGTAAAGCAGGTCTTGATTGGGATGAGAAATTCAAAGCACTTGGAGCAACTTGTATCGAAGAAATAAAACTCTGCGATGTTGATTTTGAGCCACCTTGGTTAGAATGGGCTCCTCTTGCACTATCTAAGATTGCATGTGTTGATTCCTCAGGAACTTTCCATGAAGATTTGCTTGAAGCAATGATTGCATACGGAGCAGGTGAAGAAGAAGAAGCGGATGTTGGCGATTTCACTCCCGGTAAGGTTGAGCAAGATGTCATTTCAGTCACCATGCGCATCTTCAGATACAACCCCCTCTTGTCGGAATCTGGTTTTGATACGGTAGCAGTTGCTTTACCAGGCCATGCTTCCATAGAAGATGCACTTGTCGCAATAAAGAGAGAAGTCGATGGTTCACTTGCATTTAGAAGCGGTTCAATAGCAGGACAAGACCCACTTACCGGTGTTAAGGCAAATGGTAGAATTTTACCTGCAGATACTACTAGAATCTGTGATTTAGTTTCAGACGGTGACACTCTATCCATAGAACCAATTCCTGGATATGATATAATCAAAGACCTGATGGTTTCCTATGATAGATATGATTCAGAGCGTGCTAATTCCAAGCCTTGGATGGATGCTGACCCACGACAAGGTGAGAAATTAATCTCTGGCGCTGCTATGGGTGTAATGGACTCAGCAGATGCAACTATGCTACACACCCTTGCTGACGTCGGCTCTCTCCAGTTAGTTAACTCGATGTCTGATACATATGACGTTGATGACGAATACTCTGGCCCGGGAATCGCATTGCAGAGATGGGTTAGAAGCCAAGACCCACGTTCTGGGGCAAAGCACATCAAGAAGATGTTTGAATTGATGCAGCGCAAAGGTGGCGTCTGGGATGAAGCAGACATTTCATCAATTCAAAGGCACGGCATTGACGGATCCCAAGCTGCAGATTCATTGTATGAGGCTAGATCTCGACTACTTGCAGAATACAAGTTTACAGGACGCAGTGGTAGGCTTGTCAAGCACTACTCACGTTCAGTCAAGATGTCTGGAAATGTTAACGAAACAACTCTCTATCGTTCAGTCTTAGGACCACTTGGCTTAGGTTCGAACATAATGAACGGTGTATCTTTGCGAATGATGTTAGGTTTTACTAGAAACGGTGGTCCAATGATGCGTGGTTTTCAAGGAATGTTAGTTCCTCCTGCAGGTATTGGAAAGATACCGAATATGTTCAATGGAAAGGTTGCAAACCATCACGAGGTTGTAGCAATCTTCAATGAATTAGATACAAGGTTTTGAGGTGATTTTTTTGGTAAAGTATTCTTATTACCCCGGAAACGTCGCTCGCCAATCATCATATGAGGTTGAAGATACAATCCAACCTCTATGCAAAACATTGGGAATAGAACTAGTGGAAATTATAGGATACAATAGCGATGGTGGAAATATCATCAAACAAGGAAATAAAGAGTTGCAACTTGCTCTTAATGCGAGGAATATCGCATTGGCAGAAAAGAACGGTAACGACATAATCACTGCTTGTGCATCGGCACAAGGGATTTTACATGATTCGTTGGAAACATTCCAAAACGACCCAATCGCACTTGCTAAAGCTAACACAGTCCTTTCAAAGATAACAGGTATTACAGCAAGTGCAGACGAGATCACAACAAATCACCTTCTTCACGTATTGGTAGATGAGATTGGATTAGACAAAGTCGAAGCTGCTGTCATCAATCCTTTGGACATGGATGTTGCTTGCTATTACGGGCCACACATGCAAAAGAAAGGTGCATGCGGAGGAGACGATCCTTGGAATCCAACATATATGGAGCAACTAATCACGGCACTGGGTGGTCGCCCTGTTGAGTATAAATCGAAGACTTACAGTGTAGGAAACCCTTCCTTACTTTCTTTAGGTGATTCAGTAATGAAGATGACAGCTAGGGTATTGAATGATGCAAAGAAGGCTGGAGCACAAGTAATTGTAAGCGCCTGCACCCTATCCCACTCTAACCTTGATTCATACCAAGGAAAAGCGGGAAGAGTTGCAAATCTAGACACAAATATTCCAGCAGTTAACTTGACCGAGATAATCGCTTTTGCATTGGGACACTTCCCTGATAGATTTGCCCAATTGAAAACACGTGCATTATTAATCGGTTCTTGATTATCCATGCAAGAATTTGTATAGATCTTTTGCTTGTCCAGAAGACACTCCTTCAATGTTAGTAAGTTCATGCTCACTAAGGGCGCATAAACCCATAATGTCGCCTGCTATTTCCATTATTCTCCTAGCGGTAGCCGAGCCTATCCCTGGAAGTTCAGAAATTAAATTCACACGTTTAGACAGCACTTCTTCATTCCATTTTTTGGCTAAGTGACCCTCATTTTCTTCCCCGCCAATTATTGCCATTATCTCTTCAGATGCAGCCTTAATCGCAGATTTTTCGGGTTCAGAATAATTCCTTCTTGAATGGGTCATCAATAAATCTAGGATTCGTGCTTCTCTCTTAGCAGCCACTGCTACAAATCTTGCAGTTTGTTCAGGCGATCCCGTCATTAGAACAGGTAGTCCCAAGTCCAATGTAATCCAAGCCATTGCACCATGTACAGCATTTGGGTGTATTCTATCTGTTTCTAGGGATTCCACGATTAGCAAAGGTCTTGATGCAGCGCTATGTAGCCTTCTTGCTTGATGAATTAACCTTCCATCAATTATCGAATCGACCAAATCTCTTGCAGTTTTTCTTTCGATAAGAATACGGTCAGAAATTCTGATGTCACCAACTGGTAGACTTTCAACGCTTATTTCATGACCACGTAATTTTAGCATAGCAGGTAGTGTTGAGTTTCCTTCTCTGTGATCGATTGTTATCATACAGTGTGTCTGATTTTCCAAACTATTCGACAATACTTCGGTTTTTGCTGCTTCTGAAATTCGTACCTCATCCTCTCTAGGGGAGGAGATGGTTCCATCTAAAACAGGCTTCCACCAATCTTTCTCATCAGTTTCTGGTTTTTCTGAGAAATCCGCTAATGACCTTTGATTTCGAGGCCTATTTGGTAGAGAAACTTTCTTTTCTTTACCTTCCTTTACAGATTTAGGTTCTTTTTTGGATATTTCCTTTTCTCGGAATAATCGTTTTTCTTCATAAGCAATGAATGAATCCACATCATTTCCATCAACAGTGAAATCACTCAATACATCGGATTTTGGAGAAGCCCTTTTTGGCAATCTAGATTGCCTCTTTAACGATTCAAGAGTTCTATACATCGATTCTTCACGTTTAATTGAAGCCTGCTGGACATATTCATCTCGAGTTCCTCTTGCAATAAGTATGTGGACGTCTCCATCACGCTGTCTTGCAGTTCTACCTCTTCTCTGTATTGCCCTAATTGCACTAGGTACTGGTTCATAGAGAATTACACTATCTGCAGCTGGCACGTCTAAACCCTCTTCTCCAACACTAGTTGCAACCAAGACATTTAATTCTCCATCTCTGAATCTTTGTAACTGTTCAATTTGCTCTTTTTGTTTCATGCCGATTTGATTGCCTTTGCTGGCTTGCCCAACAAATCGCCCTGCCCTAACAGATTCGTCAGAATCCAAAATTTCGATGATATTGTCTACGGTATCTCTGTATTCGGTGAAAACAATGACCTTACCACTCTCATTCAGACCTTCCTTTACTAGTTGAGTGACAAGAGAGGGTTTGGGGTGACATTCGGCTGCATCCTTTTGAATTCTAAATAAGTCTGAAACAGGCCCCAAAGAAAGGAACCTCTTGGTCTTCCTATCCTTTTCAGTCCTAGCTCTTTCTAGATATTTTATGGCACATCTTAGACCTTGTGTTTCCAGTAAATCAAGTAGTCTGTGCAGTCTGCGTAAGTCGCCAATTCTCTTTGCAGCATCATATCCTCTAGCGTCTCCTCTTCCGATTGCTGCACTTGCTCTGCGATGTGCTTCTTCAATAGCGGCGGTAGTAATTCTTCCTGACCGGACTAAAAATCCTGAACGAATCAAAAATTCGGCTTCCTCCGCTTCAAGGATTCTCAGTGGCCGAATAATTTCGTTGAGTTGTTCGGGTATATTCAGATGATGTTTGGCAATGTCCATCGATGTAATGTAAGGTTGAACCAGATCATCATCCCTTTTTGTGACATGTAATCTTTCAATACCTAGACGTTGAATGATTTCTAGGACCTTTTTCGCCTTTACTCCAGGAGAGGCTGTTGCTGCCAATATCATAGCATTTGATGATGCTTCCAAATACATGTCTCCCAATTGGGCCATTGAATCTGAACCAGTGGCGTGATGTGCTTCATCGACAATCAATAAATCGATGTCCGATAGTAAGATTCTCCCATTTCTAGCATCATTTCGAATCACATGAGGTGTAGCCATGATTATCTTTGCACCCTCCCAAATTTCTTCCCGTTTCACAGGCCTATCGCTGCCAGTCAAAGTTACAATCCTTTCAGGATCTATATCGATGAAGTCACGAGCCATTCTAGCTTGTTGTGCTACTAATCCAGTAGTCGGAGCGACCAATACGATCTTTCCTTTTCCCTCAAGAAAATTTGCCATTGCCATCCATTGAACAGCAGTTTTACCCAAACCTGTGGGCATTACAAGAAGTGTTGAGCCTGATATCGCCTGCTTAGCAGCAAGCAATTGATATGCCCTTGCTTCAACACCATCTCGAAGACGAGGATGCGATAACACGGGCTTCATGTCACTGAATTGTGGGGCGGAGGGTCAAGAGGATTTGCATCAGACTGGGCAAAACTTTCACCCGATTGCCAAAAGCCTTGAAGACCGTCAAATTAGATAGACGCCTAGGCGGCCTATGCATCGTTCGTAACCGAACCACTCATATATGGGAGGTAAGTCGGCAGAGTGCTCGAAAGGCGAGTGGCCAGACACTGTGGGCAATGCACAGCATCCCATAACTACCGGTCCCAATCGTGG
>Ga0163110_10001940_pt1 | contig 10567 bp, 6 predicted proteins | sample CRUFie1St17metaG_FD_108703 | JGI IMG/M metagenome (GOLD analysis project Ga0163110, IMG submission 108703) | Marine microbial communities from the Costa Rica Dome - CRUD Field 142mm St17 metaG | ecosystem: Environmental > Aquatic > Marine > Oceanic > Photic zone | place: Costa Rica: the Eastern...
ACTTTCAAAAATGTTTTTGCTTACGAGGAAGATGATATTTATTGGTGTACAGCGGATATTGGCTGGATTACAGGGCATTCCTATATCCTCTATGGGCCTCTTTTAAATGGAGCCACTTCCATTCTTTTCGAGGGGATTCCGACTTTTCCAAACCCCGGCCGATTCTGGGAGGTTGTTGATAAATTTGGTGTAAATCAGTTTTACACAGCACCAACAGCCATAAGAGCATTGGCAAAAGAATCTCTCGAATATGTAGAAAAGTATAAGCTCAGCTCTTTAAAAGTTATTGGTAGCGTAGGTGAACCAATTAATGAAGAGGCATGGCAATGGTATCATAACAATATTGGCAAAGGGAACTGTCCAATTGTTGATACCTGGTGGCAAACTGAGACGGGAGGTATATTAATTTCGCCCATACCCCAAGTATCTCCTCAAATCCCGACATATGCGACAACTCCGCTTCCTGGAATACAACCTGTTCTTATGGATGACTCAGGAGGAGAGATTATGGAATCTGAGGGTGAAGGTAAACTTTGTATTAAATATCCTTGGCCTTCAATCGCACGAACGATATGGGGAGACCACAAACGTTACCAGGAAACCTATTTTAGTGCCTATCCTGGGTATTATTTCACTGGGGATGGCGCCTTACGCAATAAGGAAGGGATGTACAGAATCACAGGGCGCGTAGATGACGTGATTATCGTTTCAGGCCATAACCTCGGAACCGCCCCCATTGAGGATGCAATTAATGAGCATAATGACATAGCAGAGTCAGCCATAGTCGGTTTCCCACATGATATTAAAGGAAATGCACTCTATGGTTTCGTAACAACAAAAGCTGAAGTGAATAATGAGGAGCAGCTAAAAAAAGACATAAATGCACTCATATCAGCAAAAATTGGCCCGATTGCAAAGTTGGATAAAATTCAATTCACTTCGGGATTGCCCAAGACAAGATCTGGTAAAATTATGCGCAGAATACTGAGAAAAATAGCCGAAGGCAACCTATCTGACTTTGGAGACATTAGTACTCTACTAAATCCAGAGGTGGTAGAACAAATAAAGAATGGGAGAGAAACATAAAGACAACTTTACCAGTTGTAGCATGAAAAATAAATCCTTTTTGAGTATTGTAGCACTATTCGTTTTACTTTCCTGTAGTAACTCCATGGATATTAGTGAGGATGATAAAGGTATCGAGCTTGTTATCCTTGGAACTATACAAGATGCGGGATCACCTCAAATTGGATGTAATAAAAAATGCTGTAAAGATCTACTGTCACGAGGAAGTTCTGAGAGAATGGTGGTTTCGTTAGGTGTCATTGACCACAATACAAAACAACAATACTTATTTGAAGCGACACCAGACTTTCCTTTTCAATTGCATCATTTACAGCGGATTTCTAATCATTATGATCTACCTAATGGTATATTTATTACACATGCACATATCGGACATTACACGGGGCTCATGCATCTGGGAAAGGAGGCGATGAGTAGTAAAGATGTCAAAGTATACGTAATGAGTGAAATGAAAAAATTCTTAACACAAAATGGCCCTTGGAGTCAACTTGTGAGCAATTCGAATATCAACCTTATCAGCCTCGAAGCATCTAAAGAAATTTCAGTAAACAAATCACTTAGCGTTACTCCGTTTATCGTCCCTCACAGGGATGAATACTCTGAAACCGTAGGTTTTAAAATTAAAGGCAAATTCAAAACGGCCTTATTCATTCCAGATATTGACAAGTGGGATAAGTGGGAACAAAGCATAATGGAAGAAATCAAAAAAGTGGATTATGCCTTTATTGATGGAACTTTTTACAGTGGCGAAGAAATTGGACATCGAAACATTGCTGAAATCCCTCACCCATTTATAGAGGAATCAATGAGCTTGTTCAAGGCACTGTCCAAAAAAGACAGAAATAAGATATATTTTATCCACTACAACCATACAAATCCTGTCTTAGATCTCAAAAATAGCGCTTGTAGAGAAATAGAAGAAAATGGTTTTCACCTCGCACGAAAGAACGATAGATTTCGCCTTTAAAATAAACTAGTACTTCACAAACTTGGATGTTGACATTCCATTATCGGTATAAATTTTTACGACGTAGCTTCCCTTTCTAAAATCTGAAACATCTGTAATGTATTCGGCAAATGAATCACTTGCATTCATGGAATCACTCCTAAGGATACGTCCTGAAAGGTCAAGAATCTCGATATACGCAGACCCTTCAATTTTACCTTCAATTTCTACAGTCAATTCATTAAGCACTGGATTTGGAAAAACTTTAATCTCGTTTAAATTAGGTATTTCGTCGATCCCCAATTCAAAGCCCACAGAAAAATCAAATCGATGGTAAGAGCCAAAATCACCCGGGAAAATCTCAATATAGCTCCCTCCCACTTTACGCAATCTAAACGCTCCTGCTGTCTCTCCTTCAACCTGTGATGAATACCAAAAAGAAAGTCCATCATCATCCCTATCCGATAGCACAATTGAATAGCAGCCTGGTTCCAAATCAAATGTATCTCTATATTGGAAATTATTTTGCAGCTGATCCCTTTCAAAAATTAGGTTCCCTGAACCATCAAATAATTCATAATAATTTTCATTGGCCTTATTATTTGTAGTAAACCAGACGAAAAATGGTCCATCGATTCTTTCTGGTGCCTCAAACTTAGAGGTGTTCACACTATTCTGCTGATAATCGTCATTACCAAATACACCATTGACATTTCGAACATATGCGGTAAAGGTCATATTTTGATCAAGGTCTGTCCACCATGCATCCGAAGATACTGGGATCTCAACGATTTCTTCTTCCATAAATCCTAAATTTCCCGTCCACTCATAATTGATATTATCGCCATAGGTAATCCAACATTGTATCGTACATGAGGTCAAAGCTTGGGCTCCAGTATTTCGAAGTACAACTCTAGGGTTTGAGCAAGTTGGATTCCATTTTCGATAATACTCGTAATTGCTTGGATTTAATATTTCAGCGATAGCTGCATCATTTTGAAAATTTGGTTCAGAATAGGAGATCAAATCATAGGCGGCACGATAATTTCCTCCACCCTGACCCGGATCAAAGGCAGGGACGTCATTGATCACATAGTCGAGGGCCACAGAATCCCCGGGGGAGACATAGGGAGTGAGCTCAAATTCATATTCTTTTACCTTATCTCCTGGACACCAACCCTCTCTCGCATATGGCCAGGTTCCACCCTGACCTGTAAGTGGATTATTACCGCAATCTTCCTCCTCATATATATCCCATTCAAATCTTGTAACACCATCAACTTTAATACTGTGGTCATTAGACACCCACTCACAACATGCTGCATTTCCAACCTGACCGTGCCCCGACATTCTTGTTTTTATTTTAAACCCAGAAGATGAATCTGAAAGAAAAACTTTCTTTTCTTGTAGCACATTATCTTCTGCCATTGCTGTAAAACCATAAGATCTAAAATCAGACCATATTGGTTCTCTTTTATGAACATCACGAGGAGGAATACCCTCAATGAAAGCAAAGCTGAGATCCAAAAGCTCTTGCGTGTTATGGGCGGCAAGATCAACTACATCTCTGAGGTAATCTTGATAATCCGTAACATCATAAATCCAATAAAAACCATTCGGCCCCAAATCAAATTGAATGCCGTAAGGAGTGATATATCGAGCTATTTCGACGTCATAAATTATTTCATAAGGGTTTTCAAAGAAAGTAATTTGTTCATTGGTTACTGATTCTGAAGTAGAATAATCTAATTCAGAAATAATATTTCCATTGATGTCCGTTTTGGTTTCTGCACCTCGCGGAGCACACGCAAATGCATCTGTAATTTCAAAATGCCGATCAACCGTCTCAAATTCAAAGAGCACCTCTGGTTCAATTTGGGCATCTTTCCAACGAACAACATCATTTGAGGAAGATGAAACACTACCAGTCCCGAAAGAAATTTTCATTCTACGGATATCGGTATCCACCCCTGAAAGCGGATTTTCGGTAAAATCGAACATACCCCTAGATGATGGCATCAGATGGTAATTATTAGGACCTAAATCAACAGCTAAAGCAAGGTTGTCAAATGAGTACGCTACCCTTAAATCTGCCCAGTTTGGATGGCTACTGTTTAATGATCTCCGATACCAATCACTAATGGTTGATGAATCCAAAGCCGCTGAAAAAACTTGAAAATCGTCAATTTTTCCTTTCCACGAATTACCCAAATTTCTATTTGCACCAATCACAAACCTATGCAAATAACCCACCGATTTTGTCTTATCTGAACCCGAATGCCAAAGCTCACCATCCCGATAAATAAACATCTCCCCCGTAGATTGAGATTTCACAAAGGTCCAATGGTGCCATTCATCATCAATACCTGCCGAGGACATATCAGCATCTATACGGTCATAGCCAGAACCTTCCCCACAATCCCAGTAAATACGTCCATTACTCCAAGGCATATGAATATTAATAACCCTTTGATTCAATGTGTCATAGGCCTCCAGTAAAGACGTATTAGAACCTGTATTTCCTCCACCCTTTACCCATAATCCGATGGTAAGGTCATCCCCCATATCCAAATCAGACATTTCAAGTAAAGCATGATTTGTTTCATCAAAGGTCAATACACCATTTCTTGTTCCCAGGTTTACCGCAAGATTGGCAGTAACATCCTCAGTTTCAAATTCAATTTGATTAGATGCACCGATGCTATGGTCAAATGAAAATTCAACAATTAAATTATCGCTACCATTCCATGAAAACGGCTGATAAAAGAAGAACTCATTTTCTCCCAATTGTAATTCGTTTCCTGTTGAAGTATCGCGATTCAAATCATATACAGTTGTGAAGCCATCGAAATGTAAATTTGAAAGTACAGTTTCAGTAGTACCTTTTATGCGTATAATTGGATTCAGCAATTCGCCTCCCCCGGTGAGGTCAGAAACATATAAAGAAAGGGACTGTATTGCTCCAGCTGAAATACCCGCCGAAGTCAACTCCGAGGCTGTGACAAGCATTTGATATTTACCTCCTCTTTGGTTCAAATCAAATGGATAAAAAGCTGTTGTCGTTGAGGTTTGATTTAAGGAATGTTCTGTTAGTGGTTCAGCAAAACGCTCATGCTGTAAAACCTCAACCGAATTTTTATAAGTATACCCCCAAGGCTCGTAATCAAAAGGACTGGAAGAAGAATAGTTATGCAAGTATCTTACGCTATCCACACGCACGGAGTCAAAATTTCCCGTGTGATCGAACACACGAGTATATGTTAAGTAATCCCATTCTCCACAATTAAACTGGTCCCAGGTTGTGAGAGGACTACATTTAAGCTTATAGTACATTAAAACCTTTTCAAACCTTTGGTCATTTAATTCTGAAGGGAAGGTAAAATTGGCTCTTCTTGTGGTAATCGAATCAAAGGTGAAGGTTTGAACCCAGGTGGTATCTTGTGAAAAAGATTGAAAGCTAAAGCAGAAAATTAATGATACTAGGGAACCTAAAAATCGTTTGGGATGCATAGACTTGTTTTTTACCAAAAATAATCAAAAAGCACCTGATTAAAAATCTCAGAAATAAGAATTTAAAAAACCTCCATTAAGAAAAATGAATGTTCTATTTTGCAAACAATTCTAGGGCCAAAGACAAACGCTCCCTTATTTTTGTTCTGTCAATTATAAAATCTAAGAATCCATGGTCTAAGAGAAATTCGGCCGTCTGAAATCCCTCAGGAAGGTCGCGCCCAATTGTTTCTTTAACAACTCTTGGACCCGCAAACGCAATAAGTGCGCCAGGCTCAGCAACATTTATATCTCCGAGCATCGCAAAAGAAGCAGTTACCCCACCAGTAGTTGGGTCGGTAAGATATGAAACGTAGGGTAGGCCAGCATCCGCGAGCTGTCCCAACTTTCCAGAAATCTTAGCCATCTGCATTAACGAGAAACCAGCCTCCATCATTCTCGCGCCACCAGATTTAGAGATAATAATAATAGGACATTTGAGCTTTATTGCTTCATCAATAGCACGCGCCACTTTTTCACCCATAACAGACCCCATGGAACCTCCAATAAAACCAAAATCCATTGCAGCAACCACCAGATCGTGCTTATTTAGTTTTCCCTTAGCTGTTCTTATGGCATCTGTCAATCCCGTTTTACCTTGTGTAGTTTTTACACGATCGACGTATTTCTTGGTATCCTCAAATTTCAGCGGGTCTCCCGATGTGACTTTTGAATCTAGTTCTTTAAATTTTCCGTCATCGAAAATAATTGAAAAGTATTCCCGAGAACCGATACGCTCGTGATGTGAGCATCTATCACAAACATAATTTAGCTTTTCTAAATCCCCTTTTGTAAATATCGTTTTACACTTCGAACATCTTGACCACAAGCCTTCAGGAACTTCCTTTTTTTCACTTGTCGTCGTTGTAATACCTTCTTTGTTTCTTTTGAACCAGCTCATTTGATTTCTTTATATAAAATTAGCAAAGATTTATAAAGTGTTGATGTTATTGAGATCAGAAAAACATTGCTCAAGCCTTTCGTGAAATGTAATTTCCCCCTCACGCAACCATTTTCGAGGGTCATAATATTTCTTATTGGGAACATCGGCGCCATCTGGATTACCTATTTGGGTTTTTAAATAGTCGTGGTTCTTCAAAATATAGTCTCTTGCCCCCTCTGTAAAGGCAAATTGTAGATCTGTATCAATGTTCATCTTTATTACCCCATATGATATTCCTTCGCGAATTTCTTCAAGACTGGAGCCAGATCCTCCATGAAAAACAAAATCTACGGGATTTGGTCCAGTGTTAAATTTCTCCTCAACAAACGCCTGAGAGTTTTTTAGGATTTTTGGAGTTAGCTTGACATTTCCTGGTTTGTATACACCATGAACATTACCAAAGGCTGCAGCGATTGTGAATCGTGATGAAATCTTCATTAACTCCTCGTATGCATAAGCCACCTCATCAGGTTGGGTATATAATTTTGAGCTATCAACATCTGTATTGTCGACACCATCCTCCTCTCCGCCCGTGATACCGAGCTCTATTTCTAATGTCATACCAATTGAACTCATTCTTTTCAAATAGGTCTTACAAAGTTCGATATTCTCCTCGATTGGTTCCTCGGAGAGGTCAATCATATGCGAACTATATAACGGAACACCATGGATTTTGAAGTGCTTTTCACCTTCATCCAATAAACCATCGATCCAAGGCAATTTTGATTTATGGCAATGGTCAGTATGTAAAATCACCGTAGCGCCATATGCTTCGGCCAAACGGTGAACATGCCTTGCACCAGAAATTGCACCTATTATCGTCGATTGTTCAGCTTCATTACTTAATCCTTTTCCAGCAAAGAACTGCGCACCACCATGAGAAAACTGAATAATCACAGGAGCATTTAAACGCGCTGCTGTTTCCATTACTGCATTCACTGTGCTCGTACTAGATACATTTACTGCAGGTAGCGCAAATGCTTTTTCTTTGGCATAGGAAAATATTTTTTGGACTTCATCTCCAGTCGCTACTCCTTTTCTTATTGTATGACGCATTATCTTAATATTTGGTCTCGCAAAAGTAAAGATTTTAAAAAAGATAATGAATAAAATAAATTTGACAATTGTTCGTTATTAAAAAAAATGTTGCCTATGATGCATAAATACCCTGCAGAGAGTAAGCCGTATAAAACCCAACCTTTACCACACCCTTCGTCTGTACAGTTCATTTTAAACTACAGCAAGGCCTTTGAAGTAAAAAAACTAAAGAGGAAAAAAATACTGGTTTGCAAGAATTAAATAAAACGCCTTCGGGCGTTTTTTTTATGTCTCATTTGAATAACTATTTTTGTACTCCATGGACTTCAGCCTTCAATCTGATTTTAAACCTACGGGAGACCAACCGAGAGCAATTCGAGAGCTCACTAAAGGTGTCGAAGACAATGTTCCATTTCAAACACTTTTAGGTGTTACCGGAAGTGGAAAAACGTTTACCATCGCCAATGTCATCGAAAAGGTAAACAAACCGACCTTAATTCTTTCACACAACAAAACTTTAGCTGCCCAACTTTACGGTGAGTTCAAACAATTCTTTCCAGACAATAAAGTAGAATACTTTGTCTCATACTATGATTACTACCAACCTGAAGCGTACTTACCCGTAACCAATACCTACATAGAAAAAGACCTTCAGATCAATGACGAAATCGAAAAACTCAGGCTTTCAGCAACATCGGCATTACTCTCAGGAAGACGGGATGTGATTGTGGTAGCATCCGTATCTTGTATTTATGGTATTGGTAATCCAACGGAGTTCAAAAACAGTATAATCAAGATCAAAAAAGGTGAAGTAATTCCAAGAAATAAGCTGCTCATGAAATTCGTGACAAATTTATACTCTCGGTCAGATGAGTTTTTTGAGCGAGGTACCTTCAGAGTGCGCGGAGATACTGTTGATTTGTTCTTGGCATATACAGATTATGCCATACGCTTTGAGTTTTGGGGAGATGAAATTGAAAATATCAGCTCTATCGACCCTGAGAGCGGTGAGGAAATTGAACAATTGGATGACCTACTAATTTATCCTGCGAACTTATTTGTATCGAGTCCTGAAAATACCCAAACTGCCATTCATGAGATTCAAGACGATATGCTGCAGCAGGTTGAGGCGTTTAGAGAGGTTGGTAAAATAGAGGAAGGACAAAGGCTAAAAGACCGTGTTGAATATGATTTGGAGATGATTCGAGAGCTAGGTTATTGCTCTGGGATAGAAAATTATTCTAGGTATTTTGACCGCAGACATCCAGGACAGAGACCCTTCTGTCTCTTGGATTATTTTCCTGAGGACTACTTGATGGTTGTGGATGAAAGCCACGTCACCTTACCGCAAGTAAAGGGGATGTATGGTGGAGACCGCGCTCGAAAGATTAATCTTGTAGATTACGGATTTAGATTGCAGGCTGCCATTGATAACCGACCCTTAAAATTTGAAGAGTTCGAAACCATGTATGCACAGTGCATTTATGTTTCGGCAACACCGGCAGATTATGAAGTAGCGCGTTCTCAAGGTGTGATTGTTGAACAGCTCATTCGACCTACAGGCCTTCTCGACCCAATCATTGAGGTCAAACCAAGCAAAAATCAAATTGATACGCTCATTACTGAGATTCAAATTCGAATTGAAAAAAAAGAAAGGACGCTTGTTACGACACTAACAAAAAGGATGGCCGAAGAGCTTCAGAAATACCTTACGAAGATGGGTATACTCTGTCGCTACATTCACAGTGAAATTGATACTATTGAAAGGGTAGAAATACTTAGACAGCTTAGACTTGGTGAGTTTGACGTACTTATCGGAGTCAATCTACTTCGTGAAGGACTTGACCTTCCTGAGGTTTCTTTTGTGGCAATTTTAGATGCCGATAAAGAAGGATTTTTAAGAAACGAACGTTCGCTAGTACAGACCATTGGAAGAGCGGCTCGAAACGTAAATGGATATGTATTAATGTTTGCGGACAGAATTACAAAATCAATGCAAGCAACAATCGATAAAACTCAGAATAGAAGATCAGTCCAAGCAGCGTACAATAAGAAACATGGAATTACGCCAACAGCACTTCAAAAATCAAAAGAGCTGATTTTAGAATCTACAAAAGTTGCCGACGGCGATAAAAAAGAAAAAAGACCGAATATTACGAAGGAATTAATAAAAGAAGGCTTTAATAAAGCTGACTTTAAAAATGAAGCAGCATTGGACCTTGAGATAAAAACAGTGAAAAAAGCGATGGAAAAGGCCGCAAAAGATCTCGATTTTATAGAGGCGGCAGGTTTCAGAGATCAAATGCGGGCGCTTCAAAAACTAAAAAAATCTTATGCTTGATAAAATCAGAATACAAGAATTTCGCATCCTTGCACTCATTGAAGGAGTATCCTATTTGACTTTTGCAGTTACGATGCCATTAAAATATGTCTATGAGATTACAGCACCCAATTATTTTGTTGGAATGCTTCATGGCTTGGTATTTTTACTTTACTGTCTATGGTTATTGCTGCTGACCATGAAAAGGGAATGGAGCTGGTTTCGAGGAATTTTATTTTTCATTGCGTCACTCATTCCTTTTGGTACATTTTATATCGATAACAAATATTTAAAAGCAGCTATTTGAAAAATAGCTTGACTTTTAATATCTATTCACAAAACATTGTTCATCTAAAACTCAATTTTAAAGCTTCCCCTATTTAGAATTGCTACATTTGTTTAAAAATTAAAAGTAATGGCAAACGATTTGTTAAAAGGAAAACGAGGAATCATATTTGGCGCATTAAATAGCCAATCTATCGCATGGAAGGTGGCAGAGCGTGCCCACGAGGAAGGTGCTACTTTCGTACTAACTAATGCACCTATCGCCATGCGAATGGGAGAAATAAATAATCTAGCAGATGCAACCGGAAGTAAAATCATACCTGCGGATGCCACAAGCACAGAGGATCTTGACAACTTAGTTACGCAGTCTATGGAAATACTCGGTGGTAAGATTGACTTC
>Ga0163110_10001942_pt1 | contig 10564 bp, 8 predicted proteins | sample CRUFie1St17metaG_FD_108703 | JGI IMG/M metagenome (GOLD analysis project Ga0163110, IMG submission 108703) | Marine microbial communities from the Costa Rica Dome - CRUD Field 142mm St17 metaG | ecosystem: Environmental > Aquatic > Marine > Oceanic > Photic zone | place: Costa Rica: the Eastern...
AATCAATTCTGAGAGATCATTAATTTTAACTACATGTTTTGAAATTGAATCATTTTTTTTATTTTGCGTTAGTAATTTTTTTATATAATTACATTCTTTTAAAAAATTATTAAGTTGATAAATATCTTTTATATTGATTATTTCATTTATTGGAATATCCTGGTTAAATATCTTAGACTCTTGAATTTTTTCAAATGAAAAACTATCACCTTGTTCAATTAATTTTCTAGCATCATTTGTCTCAATTTGCATATTATTTATTTCATCAATTTCAGACGAAGGAATTATTTTATTCGCCATGTTTTTAGCTAAAAATAAAGTACAATAATTACTAATTGATTTTAAAATGATATTAAACTCAAGTTTTTCTATATAATTAGTCATATTGTTATTTTAATACTTAATTTGTTATGAGTCAGGAACTTTGGAAAAGTTACTTTAATACGGGCCTTGAAAGTGCAAAAGCTGGAATGGTGGAAACATCCATAGATTATTTTGAATGGTCAGCAAAATTGAGGCCAGATAACCAAGAAATTTTTTACAATCTTGGTGTTTCATATATGACAATTGGAAAAATGACAGACGCTATTAAAGCTTTTACAAGTTCATTAAAAATTGATGATTCAAATTCAGATGCCTATGCAAATAGAGCGATATGTTTTTCTTATATTGATGAAAAGAAAAAGAGTATGAAAGATGTCAGTGAGGCTGTTAAAAGAGGGGCAATTGAAGAGGGTTTAAAACAAGCAATAAAGCTTTTAGAAGAGAAAAAAATAAAGGATGCGAACTTGGCTAAGATAAAAAAACAGGCTGAAAATAAAAATTAATCAAGTAGCTTATTTAGCTCTTTAATACGTATTATATTTCTAACTTGTTCGAAATGATTCCTTATAGATTTAATATTATTTTTTTCAAGGTTTGAAAAATTTATATGTTCAAGTAAAAAAAATGCTTCAGCTTTTGAAAGCTCCACATACTCTGAATGTCTAATTAAGTATTCTTCAGGAATTCCTATTTCAGTTAATTTGTATAAATTCTTAATTAATTGGATATCTAAATTATCAAAAAATAAAGTATTTTTATTTTCTTTATGAGGAGTTACTAAATTCTTTTTGATAAGCTCTTTTAACCAATTTTCATTGAATGAATACTTAATAGAAAATTGTTTTAATGATCCGGAGAATGAATCAAATTTTGAAATATTTTCTTTCTTTTCTAAATTATTTTTAATTAACTTAATGGGCAATCCTTGAGATTTTAATTTTTTAATTTCCATTAATTCATTTATTGTATCTTCGGAGAATAGTGCTCTTGTTTTTGATGTTTTTTTTGGAGGTGTAATTAACTTACTTCTTACATAATAGTTTATTGCAGAACTTGAAATGCCAGTTCTAGATGATACTTCGCTAATTGAGAATTTAAATTCCATAAATAAATTTTATTTTATGTGATTTTATTCCCATTTGAAGGATATTGCACATATAAAGAAAGATAATGCTAGCCATGCAAATGTAATTGCAATTTGAGGCATAGTCATTAAGGGTGAATTTCCATACAAAGCAGACAGTCTTATTCCTTGTGCTAAATGTGTCAATGGAAGCAAGTTGCTTATGTAACTTATTATTTTTGGCAGGAAATCTATTGGAAAAAATACACCTGATAAGAAAAGCATTGGAAAAGTTACTAAATTTGCTAATGCCGGCGCACTATCTTCATTTGGGGCAAGGCTAGAAATAGCCAATCCTATCGCTAAAAATAGAATTCCACCTAAGAAAGATAAAAATAAAATATTAATCCATGCCAAAATACTGCCTTGACCAATCGATACATTAAGCACAAATACACCCATAAGCAAAAGTATAAAAGTTTGCAAAACAATTATTGAAACTCTTGAAATTAAATGCCCAACTATGAAATGAGAAGGAGAGATAGGCGCAGCTTTCAATCTCTTGAGAACTCCTTGGTTTTTATAGCTTAATAGCGTGAATACAACAGAAAAAATTCCATTTTGCATAATTGCCATTGCTGCAATTCCAGGGACAATAAAGCCTTTGTATCCTTGGTAATTCATTTCAGCAATATCAGATTTAACATTGCTCACCGAGTTTATTTCTTGATTCATCATTCTGAAAACAAAGTTTTCAACAACTTCTTTTTCAGCAATGTCACCTTCTCTAGTTGTAACTTTTATTTCTGAATTTGTATCTAAAGTTATTACAGCTGATAAGGTACCTTTTTCTAGAGCTATTAATGCTTCATCTAATGATAAATATTCTCTAATTGTTATGCTTTTTGAAGATTTAAAGTCACTGATTTTATTAGCCTCACCTGGCCCAGAATTGTTATAAAGCCCAACATCAGGGGCGCTATAACCAATAAATCCGGCATTACCTAGAACTAGCATGGTCACAACAGGAAAGAATAATGACCAGAAGATTGAACTTTTTCTTCTAAAAAACATCTTGCTTGCAGCAATTGTGAAGCTCAAGTAAATTTTCATCAGTCTTCCCTCAAACTCTTTCCTGTAAGACTAATGAAAACGTCTTCTAGTGTGGCATCTTTAATTTTTTTCTGAGTTTTAAATCCCGTTTTTGTTAATTCATCGATCAGATTTGAAGGAGAATCAATTTTTATTATTTTACCTTCATCAATAATTGCTACTCTGTCACACAACTCTTCTGCCTCTTCCATATAGTGAGTTGTAAGAACTATCGTCTTTCCTTCTTTTTGAAAAGATTTAATTAAGTCCCACAAATTTCTTCTTGCCTGTGGATCAAGTCCAGTTGTTGGTTCGTCAAAAAATAATACTCTTGGATTATTTACCAATGCTACAGCAATAGAAAGTCTTTGTTTTTGACCGCCAGATAGCGTTTTAAAGTAAGAATCCCTCTTTTTTTTCAAGTCTACCCTTTCTAATATTGAGTCAGGGTCAGTTGAGCTTGAATACAAGGTTGCAAATAACTCAACAATTTCATATAAGCTTAGTTTTTCAAAAAAATTAACTGACTGTAATTGAACTCCAATCATTTTTTTAACTATCTTTGAATTTTTTACAACATCATAGTCACCAATTGAAGCATTTCCTTCAGTTGGCTCTATTAGTCCTTCTAATATCTCAACAGTTGTTGTTTTTCCAGCACCATTAGGTCCAAGCAAACCAAATACCTCACCTTCATCAACATTAAAATTAATGCCCCTTACAGCCTCAAAATCGTCATAATTTTTTTTCAAATTTTTTACTTTAATCATTTCCATATACAAGTTTAGCTTGGAAATTGTTTTTTGTAATCAAAAACTAATCCCTTGTAAATAAATATAAAAGAGATGGCAGGGTCAACAATGATGCTAAAAGAGCCAAACATATCATTATTGCTGTAAGAATTCCAAAAGTGGAAAATAATGGCATTGGTGCAAATCCCATAATAGCAAAACCTACTGCGCTAGAAATCGCAGAACCTAATAATGCTATACCAGTCCCGTTAATTGAATTTCTTAATGCAACATACTTTTTAGATTTTTTGGAAAGCTCTTCTCTAAATCTCATAGTCATATGTATAGCAAAATCTACTCCAACTCCTAATGATATTGCCCCAATAGTCGCTGTGACATAATTTAAACTAAAATCGAAAAGGTACATTATTCCATATAGCCAAACAACAACTAGCGCTATTGGGATAACAGTTAATATGGCATATTTAAATGATCTTAATATGAATAAAATAATAGTAAAAGATGCAATGAATGCATATGGAATTGATCTTCTCATGGAGTCTGTGGTTGCATTTAGCTGATCGCTTCTACTAAAAGGCGACCCCGTTATTCCTACAGTAATATTGCCGCTTTTAAAATTGTAACTATTAACTAAATCAGTTATTTCTTTTCTTACTTGAGATACATCATCTTCTGTTCTTGTGCCACTAAGAAAAACCATGAGGATAGAAGTAAAATCATTATCTAAATTTTCATTAAACCAAAAATATCTTTGAAACCATAACGGGTCAAATGAATAGTCACCTTCAGAACTTATTCCATTATTAATTCCATATTTAATAATAATTTTTAATTGTTCTTCAGAATCAGGAACTAAGTCATTGTTTGTATCAGTTATTTTCACACCATATTTTGTATAAATATCATTAATTACTTTTTTATTATCAAGAACTAATTTAGAAATTTTTGAAAGATTTAGAGTTCCGCTCTGATTAAGGTTCCCTTTTTCATCTACACCAACAAATTCTATATCTGATAGATCTTCAGTGAACCTTTCAAATTTTTTAATGAACTCTGGGTCAGTTATATCACCTTCAAAAATTAATTGAGCCGGCTCACCCCTTAAACCGGGCGTATATTCTTCAAATCTATCCAACGCGACAACAAAGTTAGAGTCGTTGTCGAAGAAATCCTTAACATCAAATTCAGATTTGAGATTAAATGCACCGATGCCCGCAAATATAGTAATCAAAATCGACAGTGGAATAACCACATAATATTTTTTAGCTAAAATAGTAATAATATTAGATAGATATTCTTCATAAGATTTTTTATCTTTTTGATTGTTTACTTCAAGATTCAATTTTGATTTAGAATTTAAATAAATTGGAAATACTAAATTTAACAAAAGGGTTAATATGCAAGTTGCAAACCCTATTATTAATCCAACAAATTCACTAAATAATGCTGAGCCTAAAACAACAACAAATATAACTCCAAATCCACATATTGCAGGTGTGCTAAAGAAATTAATAACCCTAAGAATATTGTCTCTTCTTGTATTTTTATTTTTGATCTTAGGTAATACAATTGAATATGAAAGTGGTACTAAAATGCCTAGAACAATATAAGACAACACTGTTGCTAGTGTTGCAGCTAAACCAAAATAGAAAACGCTTTCAACTCCAGCAAATGCATTTGCAAGAAAAGCTGAACTGTCAGTAAGTAGCGCAAGAGTAAGTGCGCCAATTACACCTGACATACCAACAATAAAATAATTTTTATGCCCCTTGAGCCTTTCTTCCTGCATTCTTTTTAAAGCATGAATTGAAAAGTCTACCCCAAGAGAAACCATTGCAATAGGAACAATAAGATCTGTAATTAAACCTCCCTTAAATCCAAAAACAAAGGACATACTTTTTAACCAAATCATTAAAGAAATTAAACCAACCCCTACAAGTACCATTGCAACATAAGATCTTAGAAAAATACCGCATACAGCTATTGCTGCAATTACAGTGAAAGTCACAAACTGACCAGCTATACTTCCTTGTTCTTCAGCGACAAGATTCACGTCTATGGCTATCCCTAAAGCCTCAAAAGAAGGAGATGATTCATTCATAATTTTTTCAAGATTTCTTCCATATTTTTCTTTATTGATTGTTGTTTCATTACCCCCAAGTTCAATTGCAAAATTCCCTCCCCCCATTTTTTCGTTGTCTGACAAAACATCTACAAATAATGCCGGAGATGTCCAATAATCGATTTCAATATTTTTAATAATCTTTTTTTCACTTTTAGCAGGCTTCGAGAGAATTGATTTTGGATTTACTAAGCCAGAACTAAAAATCTGATGTAGTGCAATTTTAACTTCATCATCATCAGCATCATATATTCCATTTGGAAAATCTGGATTCACTTTAAGATAGTTATCAACTAAATTTGCGATTGAATAAACCCCTTTAAATGAAATTTTTGTAACTTCATCATAACCTTCCCATAAGAAATTATTTCTTTCTAAGGTTCCAACTGTGAGTTCTTTATTTCTATCTAATTCAATAATTTTCTTTTGTTTATCCAGGAGATCAGTCAGACTTTTTTTATCAATCATGTCTCCGTCATCTGCTTTAATAACAAATGAAACAAATTGAACTGCTTCTACAAATTTGTCATTAATTTTTTGTTGAACTTCATATGCTTCTTTTTTCGGATCCAAAGATGCTTCTCCAGGGTCTTCAAAGAATAGTGGCGTGAAACATACTGCAAATGTAAGGATTCCAAAAATAGATAAAATTTTATAGGAATTTTTATGTAAGAAACTCATTGATTTTTCTTGAATATTATTCATAGAATTATTCTCTTATAATAAAGCGAAATAGTATTTCCTAATTGTAAAATTACTTAACAGCAAAATTTACTAACTTATTTTTGACGTATATCTTTTTTATTATTTCTTTACCTTCTAAATTCTCTTTTACTTTACCAATGCTTAATGCAAATTCAATTATCTCTTCCTCTGTTTTTGATTGTTCAATGTCAAATTGAGCTCTAACTTTTCCGTTTATTTGCACAACAATTGTTTTAGAATTTGAAGAAATTAATTCATCGTTCCAATCTGGAAAAGATTGATTGTGAACGCTATACTCATTTCCGTTTATTTCCCAAAGTTCTTCAGATATATGTGGAGCCAAAGGTGACAATAATTTTATCAATGTGTTTATAGATTCTTCCCACTTATTTTTATTGCAACCAGAAGTCCAAAATTTATTTAAATTATTGGTATATTCCATCAAAGCTGATATGGAAGTATTAAATTTAAACTTTTCTAAATCTTCATTAACCTTTTTTATTGTTGTATTTATTAGCGTATCTAATTCATTATTATTAATATTGCTTTCATTTAATTCTTCTAGATTTCTTGTGGACAAATCCCAAACTCTATTTAACCACCTAGTGATGCCATTGAATGCCTCATCACTCCAATCTCCACCATGGTCCCAAGGACCAAGAAACATTAAATATAGCCTTACTGCATCTGCCCCAAACTCTCTTACTAATGGGTCAGGAGCCAATGGGTTTGATCTCTTAGATATTTTTTGATGATCTTTTAGTAGAACACCTTGATTAAATAAATTTTTATAAGGTTCATCAAAATTAACAAATCCTAAATCTCTCAACACTTTATTAAAAAATCTTGCATACAAAAGATGCATTACTGCGTGCTCAGCTCCACCGGTATATTGATGAACAGGAAGCCAATCATTTAACCTTTTTTTATTAAAAGGTTCAACGTTGCTTTCACTATCTGAAGCAAATCTTAAATGATACCAAGATGAATCAACAAAGGTATCCATCGTATCTGTTTCTCTTCGAAGTTTTCCATGTTTTGGGTGATCATACCAAAGAAAATTTTCATCAAGTGTTAAAGGAGACTGGCCTGTAGGCATAAATTTTTTTGCCTCTGGCAAAACAACAGGTAGCTCATCAATATCAACAGGAATTACATTTTCACTTTCATCATAAAAAACTGGTATTGGAGTTCCCCAATATCGTTGCCTTGAAATTAGCCAATCTCTTAAATGATATGTAATAGTCCCTTCACCAAAACCCTTGCCTTCCATAAACTTTGTGATTTCTTCTTTAGCTTTTTCACTATCCATACCATTAAAATTTTGAGAGTTAATTAAAATTCCGTATGATTCATTTGCTTTGTTGAGATCTTCAACTTTTTGGCCATCATTTGTAACAACAATATCAATAGGCAAAGTATATTTTTTTGCAAAGTCAAAATCTCTCTGGTCATGAGCCGGAACACCCATCACCGCTCCAGTTCCATATGTTCCAAGAACATAATCTCCGACAAATATTGGTATTTTTTTATTGTTCATTGGATTGATTGCATATCCCCCAGTGAATTGACCAGTTTTTTCTCTTTCTGTTGACGTCCTCTCAATTTCCGAAGATTTTGAAGAATTTTTTATATACCTTTCAATATCTTCTTTGAATTTATCTGTTGTAACTTCATTTATTAAATTGTGTTCAGGGGCAAGAACTAAAAATGTAACACCAAATATTGTATCGACACGCGTTGTAAAAGTAGAAACAACATTTGAACTTTTTTCTAATTTAAAATCAACATTTGTCCCTAAAGATTTTCCAATCCAATTTCTCTGCATTTGTTTTATTTTTTCAGGCCATCCCAACTCATCCATATCCAATAATTCTTCAGCATAATCTGTAATCTTGAAATACCATTGGGGCATCATTTTTCTTATAACGTCTGCACCAGATCTTTCGGATTTACCTTCCACTACTTGTTCATTAGCTAATGTTGTTTGATCAACAGGGTCCCACCAAACTGCACCATTTTTTCTATAAGCTATTCCTTTTTCATACATCTTTAAAAAGAAAAATTGGTTCCATTTGTAATATTCTGGCTGACATGTAATGAGTTCTCTTGACCAGTCATATGAATTGCCCATTAATTTAAATTGGTTTCTCATATTATCTATATTGTCAAAAGTCCATTTCATAGGATTAATGTTCCTCGAGATTGCTGCATTTTCTGCCGGTAACCCAAAAGCATCAAAACCTTGAGTGTGAAGCACATTAAAACCTTTCATTTTTTTAAATCTTGAATAGCTATCTGCTGGAGTAAAAGCATACCAATGGCCAATGTGTAAGTCTCCAGAAGGATAAGGGAACATCGTAAGAGAGAAAAAATTTTTTTTATTTTCTGAATCTAAATCTATGTCATATAGTTTTGATTCTTTCCATTTTTTTTGCCATTTAGGTTCAATTATTGAAGGATTGTAAGGAATATGTTCTTTCATAGCTAAGGCTTAACAACTCCGCCGTCAGCTCTTCTCACAGTATCCCATGCGCCTCCCCAAACCCTTTCCTTTAATGGGTATTTTTTTGCAAGTTCTTCATCTATATCAATTCCTAAGCCCGGCTTGCCATTCGCCCACATCATCCCGTCTTTTAATTCAGGGCAACCAGGAAATACTTCCTTTGTTTTTTCACCAAAAATGTGTGCTTCTTGGATACCAAAATTTTGACAATTTAGATTAAGCATCATATTTGCAGCATGCCCAACAGGCGATGTGTCTCCTGGTCCGTGCCAAGCAGTTTTAATGCCCATTAATTCTCCCATTGCTGCAATTTTTCTTGCAGGAGTGATTCCGCCAATGTCAGAAATATGGATCCTAATAAAATCTAGTAGTTTATTTTTTAACATTGGAGTCACATCGTTAATTGAGCTATAAAGTTCACCCATAGCTATGGGTGTTGCGCATTGTTGTCGAACCATTTCAAAATATTGCTGATCTTCTGGGCTAAATAAATCTTCTAAAAAAAATAACCTAAATTTTTCAACTTCTTTTGCAAACCAAACACCTTGAATAGGGCTAATTCTTTCATGAACATCATGAAGTATTTCAACTCCATAGCCAAACCTATCTCTTATGTATTCAAATAATGATATAGCAGAGTACATGTAGGGTACTGGTTCAAATATTCCTCCTGGATGATTAACTGCCCCTTCTTTATAATTATCTAAATTAGTAACCCAATTTGTTATTGCTATGGGACCTTTTGAAACATCTCTATTGGATTTTGTTTCAATCCCAGTTTTAGCTTTTGAGTTACCATAAGTCGCATATCCTGGAGTAGAGACCTGAACTCTTATATGGTGAAACCCCTCTTCCATATATTTTTGCATTTGATCCCCAACATCATCGTTGTTCTTTCCCGATGCATGCACATAAACTGGTGCTGCTTCTCTAGATCTACCTCCAAGTAAATCATAAACAGGCATATTAGCCATCTTTCCTTTAATATCCCATAAGGCCTGGTCTATTCCTGATAAAGCATTGTTTAAAACTGGCCCATTTCTCCAATATGAAGAAACATATGAAGAAGCCCAAATATCTTCAATATCATTTACTAATTTTCCAGTTACAAATGGTGCTAAATATTCTTCAATAGCAAGTTTTACTAATGAAGGTCTTTGAGTAAATGTTGCGCATCCAACACCATAAAGACCAGGCTCATCAGTTTCAATTTTAACAATTACTAGCCTGATGTTTTCGGGCTCAGTCATTATAACTTTAACTTTTTTTATTTTTGGATTACTCATTATTTACCAGCCTTATAATTTTATTTAGTTTTACTTCAAATATAAGTGTTGATTTTTCTGGAATTACACCCGGTATACCTTCTTCTCCATAAGCGAAATTATAACCAATATTTAACCTTCTCACTTCACCCTCCTTCATTCCTTCTATTCCAACATCCCAACCTTTAATAACTTGGCCAGTGCCAATTCTAAATTTTGCAGATGAGCCCCTTGGGTAGGTACTATCAAATATGCATCCGTCAACTAACCAACCAGTATAATCTACATCAACTTTATCATTAGGTTCAACCTGTTTTTCACCTTCTCCTTCAACAATAGTAACCATTTTTAAATCATTATTGATTTTTTTATAGCCTAATGCTTCATTATCCCCAAGTTGAGGAGCATCGTTCGGATAAAATTCATTTTTACAATCAATTGGGACCGGAGTTGGTGTCATAACTTTAATTACTGTATCTTCAGGAACTTGAGCACCTGATCTACAAGCAAATAGAAATAATGTTAATAATAAAAGTGGAAAATAATTTTTCATTTTGAATAAACTTTTTTTGCTGCTGAGATCACACCTTCATTTAAAAAAGGTCCAATATTAACACAAATGCAATTCACTCCAATATCCAAAAATTTATCTAAACCAGAGACAGTAGTCAATGTCCCTGCTGTTCTGCCAGAGGACACAATTTTTTTGAGTGTATTTTCAATTGTATCTTGTAC
>Ga0163110_10001945_pt1 | contig 10558 bp, 8 predicted proteins | sample CRUFie1St17metaG_FD_108703 | JGI IMG/M metagenome (GOLD analysis project Ga0163110, IMG submission 108703) | Marine microbial communities from the Costa Rica Dome - CRUD Field 142mm St17 metaG | ecosystem: Environmental > Aquatic > Marine > Oceanic > Photic zone | place: Costa Rica: the Eastern...
TCCTTTCAGCGATTTTTATCTGCCGTTGCAAAATACGAACAAAAGCACCCTATCGCGCCCACGCTCAATGACGAAGCCACCAAACCCTATGTATTCGCTAAAATTGAAGGGGAACTTAGGCGTTTGGATTTGGTGGATATCAAGTACATTCAAGCGGTTGAAAACTACGTTCAAATTCACACTCAATCGTGCCGTCACATGCTACTTGGCACGTTAAGCAGCTGGCTTGAAAAGCTTCAACCTGCTGGATTTTGTCAGGTGCATAAATCTTATATTGTTAACTTGGCCTGCATTGACCAAATTAAAGCAGACAAGCTAACCATCGAGGAAACCGACATCCCTATCGGTAGGGCGTATAAGAAAGGGTTGATGGATAATCTTCCCTCTCTTTAGCCTGAATGGAATAGGGTATAAATACCCAATAAGTCAGAAGTCAGCGCAGCCCTTTTTAGCCTGCATCGCTTTGCATATCACTCTTGATAGCCCCTTTGGTATCACCATCGACGGAACCTTTAATAACACCCTAGATAACCCCCTAGATAGAACCCTTGATAGCACCACTATTCGGTGGAGTGCTGCCAGTGGTAGTGCCGTCCTTTAACATGGTGACCAACAGGGCTGGTAAGAAGGTTAAGCTTAAGAAGGTCGAAACCAAAATCCCGCTCAATACAATAATACCCACGCCGCGATAAAGCTCTGTACCTTCACCGGGGATCAGCACTAAAGGCGCAAGACCAAATAAGGTGGTGGCCGTCGACATCAGTATCGGCTTTAAGCGCTTTTGTACGGCTTGTTGAACCGCATCCTTCACTCGCATGTGTTGCTCTAAAACAAATCGACGCGTTTGGTCCACAATAAGGATTGGGTTGTTCACTACCGTGCCAAGCAAAATCAAAAAGCCCAGCATGGTAATCATATCGAAAGGCTGATGGAAACTGCTTAACCCCATCATCCCCAACACGCCATTGATGCCATTAACAAGCACTAACCCAAGCAAACCGCCCGCCATACCTAAAGGCACGGTTGCCAATATAAAGAGCGGATAGCGCCAGTGAGTGAAAATTGCTACAAGCAGCAGATAACTCAGCGCCAACGCAATCATAAAGTTCCCAGAAAGCGACGCTTTTGTGGATTCCAGCTGATCTGCCGCGCCGCTAATGCTCACCTTCACACCTTGAGCAATTTTGCCCTGATCCCACAATGCAGGAAGCAGCTCTTCTCTCACGCGTTGCTCGGCTGTTTCTAACGCCAACTCACGCGGCGGAATAATGTAAACCGTCACGGTTCGGTGCCCGTCAACACGTCGCATAGAGTCGCTATTTTTGCTCTCGACCAAATCCGCTAATGCGTTCAAAGGGAGGATTTGCCCTTGTGGCGTAAGCATAGGCGTTGCGGCAAGATCATCGATATTTTGTTGATTGCCTGCGCCACTGAACATGAAGATATCCACTTTGTCATCGTTAAGAATAAACTCATCGACAAATGCCCCATCACTCATGGCGGCAACAGCGTAACCAAACTCATTATTATTGATGCCAAGCTCCGCCAAACGTTGCCAGCGTGGACGAATTTCAATTAACGGTTGCTCCAGCGCTAATGAACGAGGATCGGAATTGATTTGTGGTTTATCGAAACGTTGCTCGGCTTCTTCTACCACTGCTTCTGCGGCTTGGTACAGTTCTGTGATATCGCTCCCGGAAATATCTACGGCCACCGCGCGAGTGCCGCCATCATTGCTGGAAATAATCGAGCCGCGCGCCGAAAATGCCCTCATGCCCGGATAGCTTCTAAACTTCTCGGTAATGGCGTCCATCATGTCGCCGATATAAGCCGGATCAACGGGGGCGCTTAAAAACCAAATACGCCCAATAGACACCGACATCGAGTAATATTCCAAGGGTGGCATGTTGGTTTCACCCGACAAAAATGCTTGCTCATCGGCATGAATAAACGGCTTGAAGTATTCTCTCAGTTCATCGCCTATTTTTTGCATTTCCGAGAGATTGTAATTGGGCGGAGCAATCATCATTGAAAAGGCTTTTGGCTCTTCGCCTTCTGGCAGGTATTCTGCTGCGGGCATTAGCACATAAGCTGCGCCCATAATGACAATGGCAAACCCAGCCGCACTGACTCTGGCGCGTTCTTTGGTTTCACTGAAAAACGACACTAAATTCATCCAACGCTTAGAAAGCGTAAACTGTTTGCTTTGCTTTAAATCGTCTTTTTTACCTAATCGCGCTAAGGCCACTGGCACCACAAAAATCGCCACCAGCATCGAGGCAATAATGGCTCCCGAAATCGCGATGGCGATATCGGAGTAAAGCTGCCCAGCTTCTTGCTCAACAAACAAAATAGGCGCAAACACTAACACCGTGGTTGCTGTTGAGGCCAATACCACAGGCCACACTTCTTTTACCCCATTAATCGCCGCCAACTTTTTACTGATACCCTGGCGCTTGGCTTGCACAATGGATTCCAACACAACAATGGTGTTATCCACCGTCATGCCAATGGCAAACGCCACACCCGCCAAGGAAATCACGTTGATGGTTCGACCAAACATCATCAGCGCCAAAAAGGCCGCAATAGTACAAATTGGAATGCCTATCACACCAACCAATGTGGCCTTACCTGAGCGCAAAAAGTAATACATCACTAAAGTGGCGAGTAACGCGCCGAGCCCTAAGTTCATCCATACATTTTCTAGCGAGCTTTTAACGTAACGGACATCGTCGCTAAGCAATGACAGTTCAAGGCCGTTGTTTTGCAGAAGTTGTTGGTTCAACTCTTCAATCACAGGCAACATTTGGGCTTTGATATCCAGCACGTTAGAGCCGCTTTCTCGCCTAACCGACAAGCTCAGTGTGCGCTCACCATCGGCATAAGAGACGCCTCTGGACTCGAAGTGATCGAGCTTTATTTCTGCCACGTCTTTTAAAAGGATATTCGCGTTGTTGCGTCGGCTGATGATCAGATTTTCCAGCTCTTGCAGTTGCTCAAAACGCCCAACAACGCGCAGTAAATATCGGCTTTCACCGCTTTCTAAATCGCCTGCCGACGCATCTCGATTTCGATTGCGGATCGCGCTTCTAACTTGCTGTAAGCTTAGCCCCCGCTGCGCTAGCCCTGCGGCATCTAATTTAATTTGGATTTGGCGCTGCGCACCACCGCCGACCCCAACTTCCGACACACCGGGCACACTTTCCATACGCGGACGAATGTAGTCTTCTGCAAAATCTAACAGCAAATCCACATCCAAATTCATTGGATTGCCGGGAAGCGGTTTTAAACGGAAGAACATAAAGGCATTGCTAGAAAATGAGCTGGAAAAGATACGCGGCTGATCCACGTTTTCCGGATACGCAGGCACTTGGCTTAGTGCATTATTGACACGAATCAAGGCATCGTTGGCATCCACACCAAAGGGAAATTCTAGCTCAATAGAAGCGCTACCCATTTCCGCATACGACACCATGCGCTTTAAATTGGGCAAACTGCGCAGGTAACGCTCTTGCTCAATGAGGATTTCTTTTTCAACGTCTTGCGGTGTAGCACCGGGCCACCCTGTCCTAACGGTAATGGTGCGCACTTCCAAATCGGGGATCATTTGAACAGGAATATTCAGTGCACCAACAATGCCTAAAATACAGCTGATCATCACCATCACGGTGACAAGCGTGCCTCTTTTTACTGCTGCTTCAATCATAGTGCGCTTTCCTCTACACGATTAACTTGCACTGCTGTACCGTCTTTTAGAAGCTCAACACCTGTAACAACATAGCCTTGTCCTGCTTGTTGTTGATAAATCGCGACGCGGTTACCTTGCTGTTTCACTATGTTCACTTGCACGCGTTTAGCCATGCCATTTTCTACGGCAAATACGCTGTTTCCACCATCAGGGTGCCTTTTAATGGCGGTTTTCGGCAGCCAAACCAACATTTGGCTTTCGCTTGGCAATACGATTTCTGCATTAGCAGACATCCCCGCAATTAAACCCGTATTCGCAGGTACATCAGCATAAGCGGTTAAGGTTCGGCTTTGTTGATCCGAAACGGCCACCAAACGCGTTAACGTCACAGATAAAGACTCACCATTCAGTGCGTCTGGCAGGATATTAACTTGGGCTTGGTGCTTAGTTTGAATCAAACGGTAATACTGCTGCGGAATAGCAAGCTTCAAACGCAATTGGTCTTGCTGAACCAGCGTTAACACCGACGTTTGTGGTGTGACCCACTCTCCTAAATCCGCCCCACGAATTGAAATTACACCAGCAAAGGGGGCATAAAGCGTATGGCGTTTCACGGTTTCTGCTTGCAACGCAACACTCGATGTTTGACGGGTAACTTCCGCTTTTGCGCTTGCCAACTGAGAGCGTCTTTCAGCTAATAATGTTTGCGCCACAAATTGTTGTTTCGATAGTGTAACCAGCTCATCGTATAAGCGCTGAGCCTCGGTTAAGTTAACGTTAGCAACATCCAATGCGGCGCGGGCTTCATCAAGTGCCAACTTCGATAACGTAGCATCAAGGGTTAACAACTTTTGGCCAGCGGTAACCTCGTCGCCCACATCAACGAATAACGCCGCAACACGGCCCGACTGTAACGTGGCAAGTTGCGCGTGTTGCACCGCTTCAATAGTGCCGGTTAATGCAATGACTTGTTGATGCGTTTGTGCTGTGGGATAAACCACATCAACCGATTTGGTTTGCGCAAAGACACTCGCGCTAAAGAAAGAAGAAAAAGCCATCAAGACGATGAATAAAGGAAGAGATAAAAAATGCATACTGGTCTCTTTAAGAATGACGATTTCGCCAAAGTTACTGCAAAGCACACAAAAACTCAGCCTTAACGCGGTCTGTTGAACAATAAAATTGATAAACGACCGAATTCAGCATATCAACAACAAGGCGAATAAAGGGCAATACGCTCGGCGAGTTTGTCATCGCATTCACCGCGCAAACACCTTAGGGGATGAACATGCACGTACATTATTTACAGCACGTAGCCTTTGAAAACTTAGGCATGATTGAGCAATGGGTTAACGCACGCGGGCACTCGCTTTCTCACACTGCGCTCTATGAAGCGGAACATGAATTACCACAAGTGCAAGATTTCGACATGCTCATTGTGATGGGCGGCCCAATGAGCATCCACGATGAAAAAGACCACCCCTGGTTAATAAAGGAAAAACAACTCGTTCGCGATGCCATTGCCGCCAATAAATACGTGCTGGGAATTTGCCTGGGCGGACAACTCATTGCAGAGGCGCTAGGTGCAACCGTAAGCCTTGGCTCTGAAAAAGAAATTGGTTGGTTTCCGATCGCCTTTTCAGATGACATTATGGGGCACCCTTTACTAAGTGGGTTTAACCTTTCCATGGTGGTATTTCATTGGCATGGCGAGCAATTCTCGCTGCCCCAAGGTGCCATCAGTTTAGGCCGAAGTGCCGTTTGCTCGCATCAAGGCTTCTTGTATGAAAACACCGTATTGGCCTTACAATTTCATTTAGAAATGGACAAAAACGCCATCGAAAAACTCAGCACGGCCTGTTCCGAAGAATTGGTGACATCTCGATTTATACAAAGCCAAGAAGCGATGCTCGAAAAAGCAGAGAAATACCCAAATGACAGCTATTTAATGAAGCTGCTGGATAACTGGGTTGAATTGCGTTGAGGTTGAGCTTAGGTGTGAATTCAAGTTTGACATTTCTTTTCAAATTGAAGTGTCAGATGCTAGCCGGAACTAATACAGATTATGGGGTAAGGGAGGGCTGATTGGCCCTCTATTCAACGACATCAATGATGACTCTTTTATCGTCGGATACAATTCGCTTTAGTACATTCACGCTATTATTAGTCTTCTTTAATGATAGTTTTAGGTTCGATCAATTCATTGCTACTTACCACAGTGGCTTTTTCTGAAGCTTTCTTTGCAGTGTTCTGCGGTGCATGTTCAACGCTCGTGCAGTTGCCGAAATATTGCCGTTATTTTCCAATAACACACGTTGAATATGCTCCCACTCTAGCTGCGCAGATGAAATCACTTCTGTGGGCACGTCTTCTTCCGGCTGAACTTCGCCGCCGCCGAGTGATTTAAGCAATTGTTCAAAATTGATGGGTTTGGTGAGGTAATCGTCTGCGCCTTTTTTCACGGCACTAACGGTGCTGGCAATGCTGGCGTACCCGGTCAAAATCACAACTCTTGCCGTGGGCCACTTTGCTCTGATGGCTTCCAGCTCAGAGAGTACGGAATAGTTCCCCAGGTTTAAATCCAATATGAGGTGAGAAAAGGCAATATCGCTATCGAGCAAGGTGTCGATATGAAAAAACGTTGAAGCGCCAAAACCGCGTTTGCTTAGCCTTCTTGCCAATGTGTTTGCCAATACTTCATCATCATCCAAAATGGCGATTAAGTTGTCTGGCATCGTTTTCCTCTTTTTAAGGTTGGATCATATAAAATAGTGCTAAGTAGGCGTGCATTTTATCACACCCTTTGCCAAACTTTTTGATATGCTTCCGCCCCTCTTAAGATTAATGTTTTGTAGACCGTGCGCGAATATTGCCAACAGTGCCAATACCCTTTAAAAACCTGCATTTGCGAGTACATTCAAGAATTTGAAGTGCCTCATCGATTGATCGTGCTTCAACACCCTTTTGAATCAACAAATGCCAAGAATTCCGCGCGCCTAGTGAAACTGTGTTTACCCCAAACCGAAATACAAGTGGGCGAAACAGAATCGGACTTTGAATCCATTAAAAACAGTATTGACGTCACAAAAACAGCGGTATTGTTTCCCAGTGGTGGTAGCAAAAGTATCGAATCCCAAATTTTAAAGAAAATCGATACCTTTATTTTTATTGATGCAACATGGCGTAAGGCACTGAAAATGTGGTGCTTGAACCCTTGGTTGCACACTTTGCCAACATTTCATTTCGATAAGGCACCAAAGGGCCAATATCCCATTAGAAAAGCGCCTCAAGTGGGATATTTAAGCACGTTAGAGGCAATGAATTACGTGATTACTAAAGAAAACCCCGGTTTAAAAACGCCATTGATGAAGGTTTTCCGCCACTTTAACAATCAGTTTCTGTCTTTTCGTCCCGACGACTTAAAATAGGTACAGTATTGCCAACACGATGGCAGCGGCATCAGCGTTCAATGTTCAGTGCGGCTTTAACTCACATTGAGCTATCCCGTTTGTTTCTCAGGGGCGGTAAGTGGCAATAGAATCATCACTTTTGTGCCCATTTTCACGCCATCGATTTCATCACCTTCTGCCACGGTCATCGTGCCTCCCGCCTGCTGAATAGCAGCTTGAGCCAATGCGGTGCCAATGCCCATTCCTCCGGATTGACTCTTGATAAATTGCTTACCAAAGCGTGGAATATACAAGTCTTTTATGCCTTCACCATTGTCTTGCAGGGTAATTTGAACTTTGTCTTTGCGGTGATGCGATACGTTTAACACGATCAGTGGATGGCTTTGAGATTTACACGCATTCGCGGCGTTATCGAGCAGGTTCACTAAGGCAAAACTAATGTTGTCATCGTATTCTATTTCTTGCCCTTCCAACGCACGGTCAATATCCAGTTGATAATGCACTTCGTTGCGGGTCACCCACCAATTGCCAATAACCTCAGGCAACCAAGTATCGATATTATCGCGCCGCTGTTTATTGGGATCGTAATCTCGCGTGGTTTTTACCAGTGCTTGCAATACGCTGCTGCAACGCGTGATTTGAATGTTAATTTCGTTATAAACATCGTCGCTTTGCCAATCGATATCGGGGTGGTTTTCAGCGAGTTCTTCTAACAACAAACTGATGGATGAAATGGGGCTAGCCAGCCGATGTGTGGTATTGGCCGATAAGGTCGCAAAGGCCATAATTTGTTGCTCTCGCAGTTGTCGCTCATGCATTTCAACTAAAGAGCGCTGATGCCTGCGCAGCAAGTCTGCTTGGTGGGAAATAAATCCGGTTAGAATGCCAACGGAAATACAAAAGGTGATAAGCATGCCTTCAATATGACTCGCCATCGACATCGGCGCTTCTTGGTCATGGTTCATATGACTCATGTGATCCATGCTATGACCAACATGTGCGCCTGTTTCCATCTCTGCTAAATGCACGTAAATCAACGCGCCGTAGCAAATCATGGCAAGGCAAGCAATAAACCATGCCGTGCGCTTCGCACAGGTTAAACTGCCAACTAATGCGGGAAACAGTAAAACCGATACCCATCCCGACATCACCCCATTTTGGGTGTAAAGAAACCACCCGATGAAGGCAATATCAACGGTTAATCCCAATGCCAAATTACGGCTTTGCTCCAGCACTTCACGCTGATACACAAACCAAAAAGTCGCGCCAACATAGCCACACAAAATGAGCCAATAATCGAAACTCAGTTCCGATTTTAAACTCAAGAAAAGTACAGCAATCACCAGCCCTAAGCGTAACCATGTTAACCAAACCAATGTGAATTGATCTGGGTTTAACACATTTAAAGAACTCAGGTTTTTGAGGATATCCTTAGGCATAAGAGGTTGAGCCCAGTGTGAGGAAGAAAGCGGAATAGCTTTAATCTACCCCAAACCACTTAAAGGACAAACCCTCTTATTATGATTTACGCCACTTCTGAAGCGAATTTTTTGCGATAACGTTTGGTTAATTTGCTGGTTCTGAATTGGTCCATCATCAACGTAAAAACAGGCGAAGCTTTGGGAATTGGCCCTTTTTCATTGCTCAGACGACGTAAATTCCGTTTGATAATAGCCATAATGGCTAATGCACTGAGGGTTTTGTCTTTCCAATTTACGCGAGGAATAGTGCCCACTTTATGAGGTTTATTCTGCCACAGGTTAGGCAAATCGGGTGTGAAAGCAAGCGCACTGGCAATACCAACAAGGGCGATACCTTCTTGTAGAACGGCATTCACAGTACTTAAGCGCGTCACGCCACCGGTTGTCATTACTGGTATGTCGGTGGTTTTTGCAATGCGTCGGGCAAAATCAATAAAATACGCTTCTCGGGCAAGCGTACGCTTATCCGCTGTACGGCCTTGCATCGCTGGAGATTCATAACTCCCACCGGAGAGCTCAACCACATCCACTCCCAACCCTTTCATCATGGCAACAACCTGCTCTGCATCCGCAACATCAAAGCCGCCTCGTTGGAAATCAGCCGAATTGAGCTTCACCGAAACTGCAAACGTAGGCGCAACTTGCGCGCGAATGCCTTTAATGACCTCGATTAAAATACGCGCTCTGTTTTCTAGTGAGCCGCCCCACTTATCTTCTCGCTTGTTGGTCAGCGGCGAGAGGAATTGCGCCAACAAATAACCATGAGCAGCGTGAATTTGAACCCCGTCAAATCCGGCCTTTTCTGCCAATTGCGCCGTTTTAACAAAACGCGATATCACTTCATAGATGCCATCTTCAGACAAGGGTTGAGGACGGTTAAATAAGTTCGAGTGTTTGCCAATATCAATGGCAACATCGGATGGAGAAACAGCTTTGCCCCCCATTTTGGCAAACACCTGGCGACCAGGATGGTTAATTTGCATCCAAATTTTTGTGTCATTTACTTGAGCGCTCTTCGCCCACTCTTTGAAAGCATCCAAATGCACTTCGTTTTCTAACACAACACCACCGGGACCTGTCATCGCAAGATGATCAACCATCACGTTGCCTGTAATCAGTACGCCTGTGCCGCCTTGCGCCCAAGCACGGTATAAGTTTCGAAGTGCAACACCCGGTGTTTGCTCCGCCGTTGCAAGGTTTTCTTCCATTGCCGCTTTTATCATGCGGTTTTTCAGTACTTGTCCGCAGGGAAGTGAAAAGGTCGAAAACGCATCAGGCTGTGTCATAGTGCACCTCAAAAATTAACCGTTGACTTAGAATGTTAATTAAGCATAACCTTAAAGTTAACTTTAAGTTCAAGGTATTTTTTACTCGAGGTGTACGATGCGTATTGGTGAGCTAGCAAAAGTCAGCAACCTCCCCACATCCACGATTCGGTTTTACGAACAAAAAGGGCTGTTGCCAAGAGCAGAACGCAGTCAAGGCGGCTTCCGTGTTTACGATGAGTCTGCGGTGGATCGGTTACAACTCATCAAATTTGCTCAAAGCTTGGGTTTCTCTTTAGATGAATTACCTACCTTTTTTAGCAATGAACAAGGCTTCGATCACAACGAGCTAATGCGTCGATTGGAGCAGAAATATCAAGAAGTTGACGCCTTATTGCAGCAACTTCTGCATAAAAAGCAATGTATGGGCGAACTCATGAGGGTGCTAAAAGCCACGTGGGCACGCGGAGAATGCTTAGACAAACGTCAGTTGGCCAAGATCCTGTCCAACACCGATTTTTAACAGAGGAATCATTCATGTACCCTAATTTTTCATTGGAAGGCAAAGTAGCGCTTGTGACTGGCGCATCAAGTGGTATTGGCGCATCAGTGGCAGCAGGGCTGGCTAAAGCTGGCGCAAAAGTGGTGTTAGCAGCACGCCGATTAGAAAAGCTTGAAGAGAACATCCAAGCCATTAAAGCCGACGGCGGGGAA
>Ga0163110_10001946_pt1 | contig 10553 bp, 7 predicted proteins | sample CRUFie1St17metaG_FD_108703 | JGI IMG/M metagenome (GOLD analysis project Ga0163110, IMG submission 108703) | Marine microbial communities from the Costa Rica Dome - CRUD Field 142mm St17 metaG | ecosystem: Environmental > Aquatic > Marine > Oceanic > Photic zone | place: Costa Rica: the Eastern...
ATATCTTCTATCTGGTGTAAGTGTATTTACTATTTCTGTTATATCGGATTTTGTTACCTTACCCTCATATAGAAATAATCTTCCATGATTTTCATTACCACTTAAATCTAAAATTTTACTACCTTTATAGGATTTATCCATATCGTAATGTAACACTAATTTTTTATGTTGATTATAAATTTTTATTTCTGCTAGTTCACCCTTGAAGAAGTTTCTTATATTACCCCAAGAGTTAGGTGCGTTTCTACCTATATAAAATGGTTTTGGTGGATATTTCTTTAATCTATCATTAAAATTTATTTTACTTTTTTGTATACCAAACCTTTCATCATACTTAACTCCATTGATTGTCAATTCTCTCCATCTTTCCCTATGATTCATTTCGAACTTTACTTTCGTCCATAAATCAGAATATCTTTTAACCCAATTATACATATGTTCATTTTTCCAACTCCAAATACTAGCTGACCAAGCTCTTGCATTATTGTATGAAATATCAAAATCCCATCCTTGTTTACACAAAAGTGGATATTTTATATATTTTGAATTATCATTTCCAATCAAGTGTTCTTCTTCATCTGATTTTACTTCACCTTTTACTAATGCTTCAACGATAAATGATTTTTCAGGTATATCATTTAAGGTTATACTTGGTGGAATTTCTATATAAGTAGTTGCACCATCAAACCTAATTACTTTCTTATGGCCAGGTCCTTTAATTGTTTCGGGTTTGTAATAACCTTTTAAATAACATCTCCAAAATAAGTCATCATCTTCCATACCCCAACCCCAATAATTAGTATGATAACCATTTACCTTTTCAAATTGTTCAATAGTGAATAAAACCACACCACCAAAATATTCAACATCTCTTAATGTATAATCCCATTGTGATAAATAAGCGGCGATTTGTTTTGGTGTTTCACCAGGATAAGAATAATCAACATCATCTGTTGGTAACATATCAACATCATGAAATGCTACATAATCACAACCATCTTTTTTAGCGGCTAAGAACGCCACATTTTTTGTACCACTCCTATTGAATTTTTTATCATCTACCTGATGACCTATGTAGATTCTAAAATCTATATTTCTTTCACTAAAGAAATCTTCAAGATAAGGAACTAAGGTATCCAAGTGTTTTTTACGAACACCATCCCCCACATCTCTATATGGGATACATATACCTAACTTCACGAAAATCTTACCTTGAGGTGTGTATATTCTCTTCTTGTTTTCTCATCTTCGAGGTCAAAGTATAATGTACTCAATCCATCCGTACCAAGATTAGTTTGATTATTGATAACTTGATTGAAAAATCTAATTTGATTTAACCTTGTGGATTCTGTTTTCCATTTACCCTCAACATAACCTTGTGGTATATGTTTTTGTAATGAAAAACTGCCTTGCCTACGATATGGTTTCACCACTCGTTTATTTTCCAATTCAATTTCTGACCTCGGTATACAATTCAATGTTTTCGCATATGAACGCTTTTCACCTGGATTAGCTAAATCAATAACATTACCATGAGAATAATCGTATTCATGGTCTAAGATGATGTGTTTCATATCATAGTATATTTGTAAAAATTCTGCGGAACTATATTGACCTTGTGATGTAAGATAATTGATACCATAATTGTTATGAATCTCTTGTATCTCATTACCAGCCAATGTAGTATTCCAATAACAAAAATCTTTTATCAATCCACGATAACTTTTTATATCAGAACTTCTTTTTGGTGCACCTGTACCTAAGTAGAAAAATTGTGGTTTGGAATCGAATACTTTTCGTTTAATATTTTTTCTACCAACCTCTTTACCATCTTGATACATTATTAGTATTCTGGCAGCTCTATCATATGTTATTGTGATTCTTGTTAATTTAGCAGGTGAATGATTCGATGTTATTGAATAACATTCCTTTTCAATATCCCACATTTCGAATTTATATCTATTGAATGAATTGTAACTTATAGAAGTATCCCAACCAGGTATACTGAATACACAATACTCATCATGTGTTTTTTGATAATCAGGTATTATATCATCTGGTTTAAATGTACAATGTATTGTGAAATCTTCATCTAAGTTTATTGAATTCAAACAAGAAATGTAAGATTCATCACCATGTAAATACAAACCAGCGTTGAACTCTTTCTCACTTTGATGTATTTCGAAATCAGTTCCGATATTTTGTTCGGTTAGGCGTAGAAGTAAATCATCATCTTCGAATCCCCAACCCCAATATTCATTAGAATAACCATTTACTTTTTTAAATGCATCGATTGGGAAGATAGTTACCCCACCAAAGTATGTATCGAAAACCTCTTGGTTTCCACCTTTGAATAAAGTAGCTAAATGAATTGGAACATCTGATGGTGAATAATCAACACGCAGTGGTAACATATCCACATCGTGAAACACGACATAATCACATCTTTTCTTAAGAGCCTCATTGAAACCTATGTTTAATAACTTACCACGATTGAATGGTAAATCATCCATTTGTTCCACAACGATTAATTGATAAGAAACATTTGCTTTTCTTAAGTAATCTTTTATGTGGTCTTTGAATTTTCGTAATTGAGTTGGTCGACCACGATATGGGACGATAACTCCAAGTTTCATTACTTCTTCGCTTCTTCTTCGTTACCTACGAATTTTTCATGGAAACGATACAAGTACCATTGAGTTCGTTCACTCCATTCTGCCTTATCGATATCTTCGAACCATATAGTAAGAGCATCTATAGTATTAGCAATCTTTTCGAGTGCCTTCACTTTTCTCTCTTCTAATATTAATTGTTCATTTGTTTTTGCTGTACTAGCCATATTAAAACCTCATGAGTTTGTTTAATTGTTATAACTATATATAAATATAATCATAAGCCTGAAATATTCAATATTTTTTCACGAAGTGATTTCCACTTTCTATAGTGATTATAGTTTGGTTTATCAATTCGTTCAAACATAAATTCTCTATTATTTAAATCTAATTTATAATCTAAGTATTCTATTGCGGATAACATCTGTGCATATTCTAACGCAAATGATTCATTCGCAGTAGATTTACTTACTTCCTTTAATCTTTGTAATACAGAATAATCCCATTTAAAATGATGTACTTGTGTAAAGTTTTTTTCTACAGGATATCTTAATGGATGTGATTTACCCCATGAAGTACTACCATCTTCAAATTGTATAAAATGTTGACCAGGTACAACATTGTGTTTACCTTTCAACAATGTAACTTTGTTTGCTTCAGCTCTACTCAAAGGATAACGAAAGAATCCCGCATTTGGCATTTCTTTCCATACATCACAATCTTCTGTAATCTTCGGAAACTCTCCATTTTCTCCAATCCTATCAAGGAACCCGCCTGTTACAAACTCCCAACCATTATCCTCACATTCATCAATAATTTGATATGTTGGTTTGGAATATAATTGTAACTCATCATCATCAGATACTATCCACCATTCATCTGGCTTCAATGAAGTGGTTTCATTATATAACTCTGTAACTCTTTCCCAATTGAATGCTTCTTCTATAGCAATCTTATATGGTTTTAGATTAAATTTTTCTAATATTTGTTTTCCCTCTTCTATAACAGGGTCATCTTTGTGGTGTGCATATAATACTACAAAAATTTCTTTAACATGATATTGGTAATGTCTTAACATATGATGTAACATTGTTGTATTATGACCACAGACTGTAACTAAATTTTCTTTTGGTTTCACCTTTTCCTCACAATCGTCAGTCCACTCGAACTTGGTTTATCTTTTCTAATTCCATGATTGAAAAAATCAATCACTTCAAAATTTTCTGTATCTATGGTTTTAACAAACTCACTCGGACCTGATAAATCATCACCCTCATGTCCATCTAATTCTGTAAAGTTATCCACATAACTTCTATCAGTATCATGTATTGTTATTATACCACCATCGTTCATTATTTTACTATATAAATTAAAATCTTTCTGAACACCATCAAATGTGTGATTGGCATCTATGTGTAATAAGTCTATTTTGATATCTTGTTTTACAAAATAATTGTAATACGCATCTTCTGTAGTTTCTTTGATAAATTTAGGATGAAATGTTTCTCTGAAAAAACTATCTTGTTTCTCCCAATCAACTTCACCATTAAAACCATTACACGCATCAACAACATAAGTCGAACCATTATCACCCCACTCCATTGTAACTTCATCATAGAATCCCTCTTGTGATAAATCCATTCTGGCTTGACTCATAATTCTTGGGATGAATCCACCACCACTTCCTAAACAAACTAAAGTTTTTAACTTGTAAAAATTTATCAGAGTATAGATGATTAAACCATCACCGAGATGTTTTTTTGTTGCTCCATGAGACCAACGATATTTAACATCCTCTTCACCCTCATTCGTGGTGATAAACTTTTCTATATATTCATAATTTAAAATTGAATCTTTCATAAAACCTATTCAAAAGGGTCATCATTACTTCCTTTGTTATGTACTAAAAAAGTTTTACCAAAATATACATCCAATGGTTCAACATCTATTTGTACAACTTCGAAACCCTCATCATCTTTCACATTTTCTATTTGTGTAATTAAAACCTCATTTCCATTCTTATCCATCAAATGTCCACCTACTAAAAAATTAGGTGCTAAATTCCACATCCAAACATTTTCACCTACAGGTTTATACAACATCTCGTGGTCACCAGTAATTTTTTCTTCTCCGTTATTTATATTCCAATAATTTGTAACGAAATCAAAATTAATATCTTGGACACTAGCAGAGTGTTGTGTAAATACTTCTGTTTTTTCATCAGGAAACTTAGAACTTCTCCAATTCTCTTCATCTTCATCTAACTGACCTGGCATATTCATTGATAATATCCAATCACCGACTTGTAGTTCTTCAACCTTTTTAGTAGTGCCATCAGCCATATCAATCGGTGTACCCTCTAACAAACAACTTGGATTATCACCACCATATGAATCAATAATTACAATATCTTTGGTTCTGGCAGTATTGTAGTTAGTGGCATGGTCATTAAAACCATCCGATTGACCATCTTCTTTAAATGTAACCGATAATGTTCTACTTAAATTATTAGTACCTGCAGGAAAGAAATCACTATCATCACCAGTACCCGTATTTGCATTTGATATAGCCGCGGCCGCTACTGAACCTGTAGCTCCGTTATTGGTAATCGTGGCACCACCAGCATTTATTCCCCAAGTGAAATTACCAGGTACCTTGGCGATTTTTTCATCGAACCTTGTACCTCTACCTGAGAATGTAAGTAAATAATCCTCTGATGTCTGCTCCCATAGATAAGTAAAACCTGTCAAACTATCTACAGAACTTATCGAAAAATCAGAGAATTTAATATCAGAACCAACACCCGCGATTGCACGCATGGATGACTCTGTGGTGTAGTCATCAATTGATGAACTAACTGACCTTTTCAATTTAGCTAATGATAAATTTTGATTCGATGCTGTTGACATTTCAATACCTCAGTATCCATCTACTACCACATTCTTTACATTTAGTTAAAAATGAGATGTATTCATACCATTTAGTTCTTATCCAAGTTTTTTTACATTTAAGACATTTCATACACTTATAAATATCAATCGTTAAATATTCTCAACATATTATCAATCCATCGTTGTTTATCACCAAATTGTTCATTTAAGTATTCTCTAAATGGGAAAACATAATCTCTTCTTTCATCTAATCCCATTTTACATATTTTATCATATTGTTCATGAAATTCTTTTGGTGTACTGGCTCTAAATGGATAATCATAACTCGGTATCCAATCATGAGCTATAATTGGTATTTTTCCATAATCTAAAGCTTGGAAGATTGAATATCCAAATGGTTCATATATGTGAGCAGAATGTGAAATACCCCAATCCCTTTTCATAAATTTATCTAAAAAGGTTGGATTGTAATAATATATTTTCCACGCAGATGTATCAAGACTTAAGTTTTCTTTCCACCATTTTACTGCAGTTCTACCAGTAAATAAAATTGAATCAAGACCTTCCATAAAATGTGGACACTTTCTTGTTTCCATTCTTGAAGTGAAACCAATAGTATTACTATCTGAAACATCAAGGTTGTTTTTAAATTCATAGAAATTAGGAATATGTTCAATTGGATGTTTCAATTTTTTTTCACCAACACCAATCCATATTGGATGTTTAGCAACTTCACATAGTTTATCTTCCCAAGATTCTTCACAATATGTATGATAACTTTTATCTAATCCTAAAACCATAGTGGCCTTCATAACATCTTGTACTGATACATGAATGAAATTACTATGAATCTTATTCAAATTATCAACAATATATTTATGTGGTGAATAATATCCATGTAATATGTGTATTCTCCTTGCACCAGCTAATAATTCTTGAAATTTTTGTTTATCCTCACCTTGCCAATGATGTTCTAATTCTTGATTAAAAATATCCATAAAATTTTTCTCAATCTTTTTATGAACTATTCTACCAGGATTACCACCCCTACCCGCAGAAACACTTTTTTCGAATTGTATTTTATCTTCTTGTTGTTTTTCAAGACTCGTTTTACCTTTTGGTTTTGTTCTATGTATCAACAACTTGGGTTTAACTTTAAGTTTGGGTACTATATTTTCAATCCAATGGTTTACCCAAACATCTGCTCCACCACCAATTAAACTTCCACCACCTGTGGAATAATATACATCATAAATTTCTTTACTCATTAATCACCTTTTCCGTTATGTACTATGAACTTATTATTACCGATTTTTATTATACCAGTATCAACATTCTCAGCATTGAATACTGCGAATTGTTCCTCTTCTATTATATTTTCAATATTTTTAATACCAACATATGTACCATCCGCGGTTACAAATTTATCATCAGTAGTTATATCTTTAGCTCTCTTAAATCTAATGTGATGATTACCAACAAATTCTGCACCAAAACCTGTATTTGTGTAAACTAAGAAAGGATGTGATTCAGTAACTTCTAACACATTATCATTTTCATCTGTAAATTTTAGGTGGTCATAAAAGTAATCTATGATGTTTGAAACTACAACCGAATCTGTCAATTTCATATCATCAACATATCCATACCAAGCCTCATATTCACCAAACCTATCACCATCAGGTAAATCATCAAAGTTCACACTTTTTATCTCATCATTTATAGCAATATTTTCTATTAGTTTCCAACTACCATCTTTCATTAATACCTCAGTACCTAATCGTAAACAACCTCCTGCACCAGGTGAACCCCCACCACCAGCGGTATCGGTACTTCCATCTTCTATTATAGTGAGTGTGGCGGACACTAAGGTATCATAATTTTCTGAATCGAAATTGTATAAATCTGCACATCTATATTGAGCCTGAAAAGTATCATTTCCATCATCTTGACCATCGGATGGTGCACTATAACTTGATGTGTAATTACCAGTCAAATCCATATTGATATCAGAATCATCGGCACCAAAACCAGCCGTATTCTCCAACCAAGTCCAATAACTTCCATTACCACCAATGGTTTCCTTAAAATGTCCACTTGATGTCCAAAAAGCTCCACAATTACGAACTCTCGCAAATATATTTCCTGTGGAACCCTCTTGTAAAAAGGTAGTACCCGTTGTACCTGTTACTCCACCAGTCGGGTCTACTGTCGGGCTTTCCATTTTATCGAATCCCCAATGACCCAATCCTATACCACTACCAGTACTATGTGCTGGTGAACTTTCATCTGTACCACAAAATCTTTTCACTACATCACCTAAACTAACATTACCACTACCAGTAGTTGCAGCCGCAGATGCAGAGTAACCAAGTGCAACCATCAAATTTTGTATACTGAGATTAGAGCCTGTTGGTTCTACTGCCATTATTTATCCTCTATCAGTTTCTTTACTAAATCTTTAAGTTCACCTATTTGTTTTTGTTGTTCTTGAACTGCACCTACCAAAACAGGTACGATTTTTTCATATTGTACACCCATCCAAGTGGCATCTTCGTAATCCACACTACCTATAACATCTGGTAATATTGGTTTCAATTCTTGTGCAATAAATCCTAAATCATAACCTTTATTAGTATATGCCTTCTCTTTACCCCATCCCATTTGAGAACCACTATCATTCCATCTAAATCTAACAGGATTCATCTGTTCAACAATATGTAAACTTTGACTTAATGGTGTTATCTCTTCTTTCAATCTTTCATCGGATGAAACATATGCCACAACATTTCCACTTGCACCCATATCACCTTTAACATACATTTGATAATCATCTTGTTCAAAAAGACTTGCAGTACCTACTGTCAATCTATTAGCGATACCAAGACTACCTTGAGAACCTAATCTATCTTTAAATAATTGTAAATTACCAGTAATTTTGTTTTGTGCACCTAATCTTGTAGAAGTAAATTCACCTGCGTAAGATTGGAATCCCTTTCCATGTATCGCGGCTTTAGATACAAACCCAACTATAGTGACAGTGTTAGTATCTGGTGAATTACCACCGATTCTTAATGATGGGTCTACTGCCGCTCCACCAATTTCTTCATAAAATGTAAGTGTAAGTTTGGCAAAAAAGAATTGTTTAGTAATAAGAGCTCTAACATCAGGTAAACTATAATCTGTACCATCAATACTATAAGTTATAAATGTAGAATTGAAGTTTGTACTGAATACTCTTGTAGCACCAGATTTAACATTAGCATCATTTTCAAATACTTCAAGTCTGAATCCAGCTCGGACAGTATTTGTTGAACCACCTACTTTTGTAAATTCAATATTTTGATTAGCAAGTGTTACAACTGCCGCACCTATATTTGTATTATTAACATTAAATAATTTACCATCAATATTCGCATTAGTCGCTACATATCCATCACCCATCAGAATAGCTGCATCACCAACTGATGGTTCGTGTGTGAGTACTTGTGATTGAGCGGTAAGGGTACTGAGAGTTTTTGTATCCACATTATTTGTATAATCTCCTTGTTCATCGTAATAAGAACCAGTAGATGAAATTCTTAATGTAACTGGTATTCCACTTGCAAGACCATCCAATGCAGGTCGTTGCATAGTTATACCTGGATTATTTTCCTGAAAGTTAGTTCTTAATCGCATTTGAAATGATGCGTTAGTACCAAACATTTTTAATGTATCTTGAGATAATTGAATATGGCCAGTACCACTTGTACCAGTACTTATACCATCTGTACCAACATAAACACCTGTATTAGTATTTGTTAACGAGGTTTTACCATTTGCAATAAATTCATCGTTGATTGTAAATCCACTTGAACCATCACCAATGAATCCACTTGTGGCAGTAACTGCACCTGATATAGTTACATTACCATTTTGTGCAACTGAAAAGTTTTGTGAACTTATTCTTATATTACCATTACTACCACTTATAAAATTAGTACCACTACCCATAAAGAAGTTTGGTGTAAGGATATTTACCGCACTTCCACTTAATGTTGTTGTACCACTATTTTGTAATGTAAAAGTTCCACCAGTATCAAATCTTAAGAAATTGGTTGAATCTCCAGTAAAGAATACACTTCTCGCACCATTATCTCGTGTTGCCGCTACAAAAGGTAAAGAAGTCGAGGTGGTCAAATCAACTTGAGAAACACCTGCAACATCACCTATTGTAAATCCAACAGCATCATCACCATCCATTTGTAAGTCTGCTGTTCCACCATCTATCCTAAGTCTTTCAGTACCAACAAAGTGACCAACTATACTTGAATCATTTATGATAAAGTTAGAAATGCTTCCGCCATTAAAATGAACAGATGAACCTGAAATGACACCAGTTGAAAGTAATTTTAAATTGGCATTTGAACTACTGATTGAATTATTCGATATTCCGAACCCACCTATCTCTCCAGTAGTCGCAGTAACTTTACCAGAAAATTCAGCATTTCCATCTTTATCTAACTCAATTACAGTCGTATCGGTTGTACTCTGTCTGTTTATAATTTTTAAGTTACCAGTATTATCTACTTCCAACCTACTTTTATCATCTGCAACTGCTCCAATTCTTAGTGTTGTACCAAAATGTGAAACACCAGTGCCAGGGTCTGCTACAGTCCCATCATTAAATACCGTCATACCAGCCGAAGACATTACGGCCTTTGTATTTACATCATCTCCGTATGCAATAAATCCAGCATCTATCATTTCAGCTTTCTTTACATTATTGGTAAAGACTGCCATACCATCGTTATCTATAACAACCCTATCATTTGTTGATGCTCCATTTAATTGAATAGTACCACCATTTAAAGTAATATCATCACCAAATGATGCAATATCAGTAGTGTTGTTTCTAATTTTTACACCTACATTTTCATCAATGAATACATTTCTTTTACTTGAACCTACCTCTCCTAATGTGATATCTGATGAGAAATTAGCTAATGTGGTGGAACCATCTTTCACGGTCATACCCGCCGAACTCATTGATATGTGTTCATTAGATACA
>Ga0163110_10001947_pt1 | contig 10553 bp, 11 predicted proteins | sample CRUFie1St17metaG_FD_108703 | JGI IMG/M metagenome (GOLD analysis project Ga0163110, IMG submission 108703) | Marine microbial communities from the Costa Rica Dome - CRUD Field 142mm St17 metaG | ecosystem: Environmental > Aquatic > Marine > Oceanic > Photic zone | place: Costa Rica: the Eastern...
TAAAAGAGATGCTTCCATCTTTAGTAATGACCTTTATTAAATTATTCAATTGTTATAAGTTACAGTAAAGATTCCAAATCATCCCAAAAACCTGGGTAAGAAACATTAGAGGCCTCAGATCTATAAATTTTGGAGGATCCTTTCGCTAATAAAGCGGCAATAGCTAAACTCATAGCAACTCTGTGATCTGTCTCACTATCAACATCTGCACCAATAAACTTAGAATCGCCATTAATTATTAATCCATCATGTTTCTCTTGGATATTTGCTCCAAATTTACTAAGCTGTCTTACCATAACTTTTAAACGATCTGTTTCTTTGATTCTCAATTCAGATGCATCATTAATATATGAAATACCTCCACAGAAGCAAGCTGCAACAGTAAGTATGGGTATTTCATCAATTAATTTTGGAAGAATATCACCTTGAATTGTAAATGGCTTGAGTTCACTGGCCGTTTTTACATTAATATTGCCAATTATTTCTCCAGCGATAGTTGATTCCCCCTCAATTTTGTAATTGCATCCCATCATGTCCATTACTTCCAATATTCCAGTTCTTGTAGGGTTAAGTCCTACATTTTTAATAGTAATGTTTGAATTCGGAATGATAGAAGCTGCTACCATCCAAAAAGAGGCTGAGCTTATATCCCCTGGTATTAATATCCTTTGCCCTTGTAAATCCTTTCCAGGATTTATAACAACATTTCTACCTAATTCTCCTCTGATTTCAATATTTGCTCCAAAAGCAGTCAGCATCCTTTCAGTATGATCTCTGGATGAGGCGGGTTCAATAACTGAGGTTGGCCCCGAGGCCCTTAACCCTGCTAGTAGGATTGCAGATTTTACTTGCGCACTTGCTACTGGAGTTCCAATTACGCAACCTTTAAGGTTTTCTCCTGAAATTGATATAGGAGCTTTATTTCCTCCTTCTCTTCCAAATAATTTCCCTCCCATCATTCTTAAAGGCTTGCATACTCTTCCCATAGGTCTCTCTATAAGAGAGTCATCACCAGTTAGGATGAAATTCTTTTCTTTTTGACCAGCTAATAGTCCCATCATCAAGCGCATTGTCGTGCCAGAATTTCCACAGTCAAGAATTTTTTTTGGTTCTTCATATCCTTCAAGCCCCCTTCCAATTACTTCAAAAGTTTCTCCATCAACAATATCAGTAATTTTAACTCCTAAATTCCTCAGACAGTTTGCTGTTGATATTGGGTCATCTGAATTTAAAAAGCCACTAATATTAGTCTCCCCTTCTGCAATGCTGCCTAAGATTAGAGCTCTATGTGATATTGATTTGTCTCCAGGTACTTCAACAATACCTTGCAAACTTCCACCACCTTCAAGTGTTCGAGATTTATTCATAATAATTTGAAATTAAGGTAGTAAAAAGTCAAGGTAATTTATATAGTATCAATTAAGTACTTAGAAATTTATTGTTATCAATGCAAAATTAAATAAATTTAAATCTATTTAATTTTTCTTTTATGTACCTATAATAACTTTATTTTATTAAATTTTTCAGTTTGACTTTTAATCTTACTTATTATCACGTCGCCTCTGATGTTCCAGAAAATAAATCTGAGATAGCAGTTGTTATTGATGTATTAAGAGCCACCACCACTATTGCATGGGCTTTGAAAAATGGAGCAGATTCTATAGAAGTATTTGCTGACTTAGATTTATTGAGAGAAAAAGCAATGAAATGGAATCCTGAAAAAAGGGTCATGTTAGCTGAACGAGGTGGAAAGAAAATTGATGGATTCGATTTAGGTAATTCGCCCTTAACAGTTACAAAAGAAATTGTTGAAGGTAAAAGATTATTTATGAGCACTACCAACGGTACAAAAGCTCTTCAAAAAGTCGAGAATAGTCAATTTTTATTTCCAATGGCATTAACAAATAGGAAAGCTGTCGCAGATAGAATAATTTCTCTCAATAAAAGTAATATATTAATTCTTGGTAGTGGATGGGAGGGAAATTATTCCTTAGAGGATTCATTGGCTGCTGGCGCACTTGCTGATTATCTAATGAAATTTGAGAATTTAGAAATTAATATTGTTAATGATGAATTAAATGCTGCTTTAGCTCTTTGGCAGTTTTGGAAAGATGATGTATTAAAATGCCTTAAGACAGCTACTCATGGTAAAAGATTGTCTAGTATTGGAAATTATGAAGATGATTTTAAATGCTGCTCTCAAATTGATTGCTTAGATATTGTTCCTACACAAGTCGGAAGGGGTATCATTCGTATCTCTTAAATGAATTTATTTTTCTGGAGTTAAAAACTTTGACTGATTTTCTTGTCGCAGCATTACAAATAACAAGTACTTCTAATGTCGATTCTAATTTTGCGGAAGCCGAGGAACAAATTGAATTAGCTACTAGAAGAGGTGCTGAGTTAATTGGATTGCCAGAGAATTTTGCTTTTTTGGGAGATGATTCTGAAAAACTTAAATTATCTGGAGAGTTATCTATTAAATGCTCTAATTTTCTTAAAACCATGTCGCAAAGATATCAAGTATTTCTTTTAGGAGGTGGATACCCTGTCCCTGCTGGAGATGATACTCATATCCTCAATAGATCTGCTTTATATGGAAAAGATGGTTTGATAATTGGTCAATACGATAAAATCCACCTTTTTGATGTAGATCTTCCTGATGGGAATTTGTACAAAGAATCATCAACTATTTTATCAGGTTCAGAAAAGCCACCTATTATTGATATTCCTGGTTTATGCAAGGTTGGGTTGTCAATCTGTTATGACGTAAGATTTCCTGAACTTTATAGATATCTTTCCGAAAATGGTGCAGAATTATTAATGATACCTGCAGCTTTTACTGCTTTTACAGGTAAGGATCATTGGCAGATTTTACTTCAAGCAAGAGCAATTGAAAATACTGCATACGTAGTTGCACCTGCCCAAACAGGAATTCATTATGGTAGGAGGCAGAGTCATGGCCATGCAATGGTTATTGATCCATGGGGGACAGTCCTCTCGGATGCGGGCAAAACTCAGGGTGCTGCTATCGCTCCAGCTGATAAGGCAAGAGTTAAAAAGATTAGAGAACAGATGCCAAGCTTAAAACACAGAAAAACAAATATATTTGCAAAATAATGCGTAAGTTAAATATTTATTATTTTGCTAGATTTTTACCTGTAATTTTTCTTTTAAATATTTTAAGTTTACCTATTAAAGCTTCCAGTGAATTGGCTGCATGGTCCCTTAAATCAAATGGAGTTTTAGAACTGAGGACAAGAAAAAATTCAAAATTAAAAGCCTATTATCAAAAAGCTAATCAACTATATGGAGATAGATTTTGGGTCGACTTTAATGGCGAACTAGTAAATCCAAGGACAATAAAAGGAAATGGACCTGTAAAAGAAATTAGATTAGGAAAGCCTGCTAGCGGTCTAACAAGATTAGTCATTGAATTTGCTCCCCAAAAAAGTATTAATCCTTATCAATTAAAGTTAATTGGAGTAGATGAAAATAAATGGAAAATAAAGCTTACTTCTTTTTCACCAAATTCTTTCAAGACTATTAAGGAAGGAAATGTCTCTAAAAAGGCTATCTCATCTTCAAAAAGACAAGAGTTAGGAAGTTTAAAAAATTTTAATTCCCAAATTCTAGATCTTCCTAATGTCAAAAGAAATAAATATTCGGTAGTTATTGATCCAGGACATGGAGGCCCTGATTCTGGAGCCGTGGGAATAAATGGGTTAAAAGAAACAGAGGTGGTTTTGGATGTCTCAAAGATTGTGACAAAATTACTCGCAGAAAAAGGTATCATTGTTGAAATGACAAGAAATAAAGAGGTAGAGGTAGATTTGTCTCCCAGGGTTGCCCTGGCAAATAAAACAAAATCAGATATTTTCGTAAGTATTCATGCAAATGCCTCTATAGGAAAGAAAAGATATATTAATGGAATTGAGACGTTCTATTATTCTGGGTGGAGGGGAAGGCTTTTAGCAGAAAAAATACAAAAAGAGATTTTAAAAGTTTCTCCAGGTAGTCCGATAGAGGAGTAAGGAGAGGTAGATATTTTGTAATTAAGAAGACGAATATGCCCGCTGTTTTAGCAGAGATAGGTTTTGTTACGGGCAGATTAGATGCTAGAAGACTTGAAAAGAAAATTCATAGAAGAAGAGTTGCTTTTGCAATAGCGAAAGGTATCCTTGAATATTTTAAGAGAGTAGGTTGAAAATAAGATTAGGTATATTTGATAGTGGTATTGGAGGTTTTAGTGTATTAAACTCACTTCTCTCATCAAGAACAGATGTTGAGGTTATTTATTTAGCTGATCTTGCTAGAAATCCATATGGAGAAAAAGATAGTGAAGAGATTAGAAATATCGCTATTCAAATATCAGATTGGTTTAAAGAAAAAGATATTGATGCTCTTTTAATAGCTTGCAATACAACAAATGCGTGTGCTTTAGATCTTTTGCAGAATAATTTAAAAATACCTTGTTTTGATTTAATAACTTCAGTTTCTAAAATTATTAGCTCTAATTCAATTGGTATACTTGCAACAACTGCGACAGTTAAATCCTCTTTTTATAAAATTATTATTAAAAATAGAAATCCTGATATTCAAGTGTTTCAACAATCATGTCCTCAATTCGTATCGGAAATTGAAAAAATACCTATTAATTTTGAAAAAATAAACTTTCTTGCAGATTTATATTTAAGACCATTATTAAAAAAAAATATTAGAGAATTAATCCTGGGATGTAGTCATTATCCATTGATTTATCAAATCTTAAGAAAAACTATACCATCAAATATCAAAATTATTGATCCTTCAATAGCTCTTACAAATAGCTTAAATAATCATTTTCATCCAGTTAAAAAAAACAATAATAGTAATAAATACGACAATGTAGAATTTTTTGCTACTGGAAAGATTGACGAATTTTCTCTCAAATTGACAAATTGGTTAGAAATTAATAAAAAAATTACTTTAGTTAACCTACGAAGAGAGGCATGATTCTTTAATATATTAGGAGAGGTAAATATGAAGACAGTAACAGAGCTATTACAACCAGTTGAGAAAGATCTTGAAGATCTCGTCTTAGAGTTGAAAAATTTAATTGGGGCCGGACACCCTATATTACAAGCTGCCGCAGAGCATTTGTTTTCTGCAGGTGGTAAAAGGTTAAGACCGGGCATTGTTTTATTAATTTCAAAAGCAATTTCAGTTGATTCTTCTTTATCAACAAAACATAAAAGATTGGCCGAAATAACTGAAATGATACATACAGCATCATTAGTGCACGATGATGTAGTCGATGAGTCTTCTATGAGAAGAGGTGTTGAGACAGTCCACAGTAGATTTAATACGAGGGTCGCTGTTTTAGCAGGAGATTTTTTGTTCGCTCAATCTAGTTGGCATTTAGCTAATTTGGATAATGTTGATGTAGTTAAATTACTAAGTAGAGTAATAATGGATTTAGCTGAAGGTGAAATAAAGCAAAATTTAAATAGATATGATTCTGGTCAGACTTTCTCAAAATATATAAATAAAAGTTACTGTAAAACAGCATCACTTATAGCTAATAGCGCCAAAGCGGCAGGTGTTTTAAGTGATATTAGTACTGAGAAATTGGAGATGCTTTATGAATTTGGAAAGAATATAGGTTTGGCTTTTCAAGTAGTAGATGATATTTTGGACTTTACTGGTAATGATAAACAGTTGGGAAAACCAGCTGTAAGTGATCTCGCAAGTGGTTATTTAACTGCTCCAGTTTTATATGCCTTAGAGGAGAACAAGAATTTATCTGTTCTAATTGAAAGAGAATTATCAGAAAAAGATGATTTAAATAATGCATTGGAAATAATTATGAACTCTGGTGCAATAAAGAAATCAAGATTATTGGCTGAAGATTTTGCGAGTCATTCAAAAGATGCAATTTTATGGCTACCTGAATCTGAGTATAAAAGAGCACTTATGGCATTACCTGAATTTGTATTGAGTCGCCTTTACTAGAAAATTAATTTAATAATTTAAATACCGTTAATTTTTGTGGGAAATTTTATTTTTTTTGCTTCAATTTAATTAACACCTAAAAAAAATGAAACCTAACAAAAAAAATTCAATTAATAATATTCTTGAAGAAAATAGAATTTTCCCTCCATCAAAAGAGTTTTCTAAGAATGCTTTAATTAAAAATTTAAAAGAGTTAATTGAATTAAAAGAAGCTGCAAAGAAAGATTCAATAAAATTTTGGGGCGATTATGCTAAATCTGAAATAGATTGGTTTGAACCATTTCAAACTGTTTTAGACGATAAAAATGCGCCTTTTTTTAAATGGTTTCCAGAGGGGAAGCTTAATATTTCCTATAACTGTTTAGACAGGCATATAAAAAATGGTCTTTCTGACAAAACAGCTTTGATATGGCAAGGCGAACCAGGTGATGAAAAAAAGTTTACTTATAGTGAGCTCCTTAAAGAAGTTTGCAAATCAGCAAATGGACTTAAATCAATAGGAGTAAAAAAAGGAGATTTGGTTTGTATTTATATGCCCATGATACCTGAAGCAATGTTTGCAATGCTCGCTTGCGCAAGAATTGGAGCGCAGCATTCAGTTGTTTTTGGAGGCTTTTCTTCTGAATCTTTAAAAGATAGATTGATTGATGGAAATGCAAAATTTGTCATAACAGCAGATGGGGGATATCGCAAAGACAAAGAAATTGAATTAAAAAAGGCAGTAGATTTAGCTCTTGAAGCTGGTGCGAATGAAGTAGTTGAAAAAGTTATTGTTGTGCAAAGAATTAAAAAAGATATTTATATGGATTCATTTAGAGATTTGTGGTGGCATGAATTATTGGAAAATCAAGATGAGTGGTGCGAGCCTGAAATAATGAACAGTGAAGATCGATTATTTGTACTTTACACTTCAGGTTCAACGGGTAAACCAAAAGGTGTCGTTCATACTACCGCAGGTTATAATTTATGGTCTCATTTAACTTTTAAATGGGTGTTTGATATAAGAAAGGAAGATGTATATTGGTGTACTGCTGATGTGGGCTGGATAACCGGTCATTCCTATATAGTTTACGGTCCATTATCAAATGGAGCTACAACGCTAATGTATGAGGGTGTTCCAAGGGCTTCTAATCTTGGGGCTTTTTGGGAAGTTATTCAGAAATACAAAGTATCTATTTTTTATACCGCCCCAACTGCGATAAGGTCTTTCATGAAGTATGGGCGAGATATTCCAGATAGATATGATCTCTCAAGCTTGAGGCTTTTAGGAACGGTGGGAGAACCTATTAATCCCGAAGCTTGGATTTGGTATAAAAATGTAATAGGTAATGATAAATGTCCAATCGTTGATACTTGGTGGCAAACAGAAACTGGAGGTATAATGGTTAGTCCTATTCCTGGAGCGGTTGATACTAAGCCAGGCTCAGCTACTTTTCCACTACCAGGAATAGAAGTAGCGATTGTTAATAAAGACGGTGAAGGAGTTAATTCAAATAATGGAGGATATTTAATAATTAAAAAACCTTGGCCAGGAATGATGCGAACTATTCACGGCGATTCAGATAGGTTTAAAAAAAGTTATTGGGAATTTATTCCCTATAAAAATGAAAAGTATGTTTATTTTGCAGGAGATGGTGCACGCATTGATAGTGATGGATATTTATGGATAATGGGAAGAGTTGATGATGTCATAAGTGTTTCTGGTCATAGATTAGGCACTATGGAAATAGAATCAGCATTAGTTAGTCATGAATCTGTAGCCGAAGCTGCAGTGGTTGGTAGAAAAGATGATATTAAAGGTGAATCCATAGTGGCCTTTGTTTCTTTAGAGAAAAATTATGAGAAATCTTTAAATTTGATTAACGAATTAAAGAAACATGTTGTTGAGGAAATTGGAATAATTGCTAAACCAGAAAAAATAATCATATCTGATGCACTTCCAAAGACCAGAAGTGGAAAAATTATGAGAAGAATATTGCGATCTCTAGCTTCAGGAGAAAAAGTAAGTGGTGATATTAGTACTTTAGAAGATAGTTCAGTTTTAGAAAAGTTGAAAGGAGATACCTAACTAAAATCATTAATTAAACAGGAAATTTTTTCGATTGTTTTTCTCTTAAGATCGTCATCAGCCCATTCTCCTAGTAAGTCTCCTCTTAATCCTGCACTCGCAATTAGAGTATGATTACCTTTCATTAATAATCCTTTACTCTTATCATTCTCTCTATGTTTTAATGTCGATAGAAGGGATTCAGTTTGATCGAGTTTATCAGCATCAAACTTTATTAATAAATTTTTATTCTGAATGTAAGTATTATTAATAATTTCTAGAGTTTTGTTTGGACTGGGACTGAATTCACTCCTAAATTCAAATTTCTTAGAAATATTTTTTAAAAAAGGTATCGAATTATTCGCCGAAAAATTATTAAAACTAATAGATATAAATTTCTCGCAATTCCTCCCTCCATCGGGACTAATTAAGTGCAGTTTGCAACCTAAACTATGACCTACCCTAACTGTATTAAGTTCTTTACCTATTCTCTTAAGGAGGACTTTTTTACAACTTTTAAAATCTTTCCATGCTTTAAAGGATATTTGTTGATGATCAAATTGAGGAATATATCGATATGCATGGACAGCATAATTTTTTTTGAGTAGATTTTCAATAAATCTTTTATAGGCAATATCAGGTCTTGTTGCTAAATAACTGCCTCCAATAAATTCAATTATTTTTTTTGGATTTGATGGCCAATAACAATTTGTATTATTTAAGTATTTTGCGTAGTACATTTAATTTTCAAATTAACTGGGAATTGAATATCTTGAACCTAAAAGTTTTACTGAAATTATTTAATTAATATTAATTTAAAAGAAATTTTTATCAAATGCGTCAATATAAAAATAGTGAGCATCCTATTAAAGTTGGAATCATTAAGTAACGATAATTTAGATCAACTTGATTTTCTTAATAATCAGTTTAAAAATATTTCAAACAAAAGTAGATTGATTCAATCAGATGATTTAATTTTGGATTGTGTCCCACATAAAAAATCTCTTGAATCAATTTTAATATTAGATACCGAAACGACGGGATTAGATGAAAAAAATGATGAGGTTATTGAAGTAGGTTGCATTCTTTTTAATGTTCCTCTGAAATCTGTTCTATCACAAATATCTTTTTTGTTGCCAGTTGAGACTAACGATGCTGAATTTATTAATGGAATACCTGTGGAAGTTTCAAATGCAAGTCAACCTTGGAAGGAGGCAATTCAATTCTTTTTAAAACTTATTGAATCCTGCGATTTTATAATTGCTCATAATGCTGCTTTTGATAAGAAATGGTTTGGGAAAGGTAATCTACCTTCTTTAGATAAAAAATGGATATGTAGTTTAGATGATATAAATTGGTCTTTTAAAAAGAATATCAAAAGTAGACCCTCCGTAACGGATCTTGCTTTGGGTTTTAATATTCCAGTTTGGAATTTACATAGGGCTTTATCAGACTGTTATTACATCGCAGAGGTATTTAAGAAAATAGATAATCTTGAGGATATTTTACTTAAAGCAACTGAACCTAAATATTTATATAAAGCAATAGTTGGTTATGAGGATAGATCATTAGCAAAGAAAGCTGGTTTCAGGTGGAATAATCCAGTTCAAGGAGCATGGACAAGGAAATTATCTGAAACTGAAGCAACAGAGTTAGATTTTAAAGTTGAAATTTTAAATTAATATTTCTTTTATTGTATTAATGAGAATTACATGGCATCCACTTATCACCCATTTTATGAACTCCTTTACAATTAAGGGATTTAGCCATATTTTCTGCTTCTGTTTTAGTTTTAAAAAGCAGATTCTTTTGTTTTGAATTTGATTCTTTATTGAGGGTTTTATCTTCTGATTTATGGTTATGAGAACCTTCTCTAGGTGAGTATTCCCAAACCCCCATTGTGGTAATACCAGAAGAGATTATTCCCATTCCTACAATAGATAGATTTATAATGCCCATTGCAACTGCTCCAAAAGAGAAAACACCCATTGGAACTACACCTATACTTACAACTCCCATTGGAACAATTCCAATAGAAATTATTCCAAGTGGTGCTATCCCAAAAGCAATTTTTTTAGGTTTAGTACCACAATGTTGAATATCTGATGTTTTACTTTTTTCCAAAATTTTGAAGATTCTTACGTTAAAATTATTACATGATGAATACTACTAGGATTTATTATTAACTCAAAATTAAAATCTTGAATTATTTATTATCTTGAATAACCTAAAAAATCTCAGGGGAACAACAGATCTTCTTCCTGAACAATTGAAGAAATGGCAGAATGTTGAAAAAATTATAAAAGAACAACTATTTAGAGCGCATGTAAGAGAAATAAGAACGCCTATTATTGAGATGACAGAGCTATTTGTAAGAGGTATTGGAGAAGGAACAGATGTTGTTAATAAAGAAATGTATACATTTGTAGATAGTGGTGAAAGATCATGCACACTTAGGCCAGAAGGGACTGCTTCAGTTGCCAGAGCAATTGTTAATAATGGGAACTTAAAA
>Ga0163110_10001953_pt1 | contig 10536 bp, 8 predicted proteins | sample CRUFie1St17metaG_FD_108703 | JGI IMG/M metagenome (GOLD analysis project Ga0163110, IMG submission 108703) | Marine microbial communities from the Costa Rica Dome - CRUD Field 142mm St17 metaG | ecosystem: Environmental > Aquatic > Marine > Oceanic > Photic zone | place: Costa Rica: the Eastern...
CCTCCCATAAGACTGTAAATGGTGTAATTGTATTTGAGATCAGCACAAGGAGCACATGTTATAAAAGCGCTTATTGAATCAACATTTGACGCATTAACTAGCTTGTCAGTTATCTCAGCATATAAAGGAGATGTAAGGACAATGTCAGATTTTATTATATCAAACCTAACATACTCCACGAATGAATATCTTCTTTGATTTCCTGCTTTATCCCATAGTAACAATTCTGTCATTCCCCATAAACCTGGAGTAGAACCTTTTGGTAATCTTGCATTCATTTTATATGAATTCCATTCATAAGCTGCGGAATCTGGTGTTAGAGTACCAAATCCATTACCTCCATCTGGAAAGTATTGAAATCTATGATCAGTTCCTTTAGGATCTCTTAAAATATATTCAATTTTCGTTAATGAGGCTTCTTTACCAAAATAATTACTCGTATCTTTTGCTATAACTTTAATTTCAATTTTTGTCTCACCATCAGGGGAAATTGGATTAACTGGTTCAGCATCAATTAAAATCTCTCCTACTCCAATTTTTGCAATAGGTGCAAGGGTATCGGGATAAGAAGTCTCAATATAAATACTATCTCTCAAATCTTTAAAAATACCTTTAGTAGGATTATCATTAAAACTTGCAGTATCAATACTTAGCCAAGTGCTAGAAACATTCTTAGCTATATCTGTTGTATTAAGAAATGTAATACTATAATAATCAGATGGAAAATATTCAGGTATAGCAGCATACATTTTAAAAGTCTTTATTGAATTATATCCATTTAATAATGAATCTGTACAATTATGTGTTGGACCACAAGGAGAACTTACTTGAGTATCCAAAGAGTAAACAGAAGTATTTCTAAATTGAATTCTAGCTAATGATCTTTTCAAGGGACTTTTATCAAACCAATTAGTTGTAACTCTTAGGGCTCTGTATTCAACAGGTCCCTCATTTCCTCCAGAATTATCTTTATAAAGGTCTTGTCCTCTTTGATGGAACAAATCAGTGATTGTATCTAATGAATAAGATATATATTTTGGCGGATCAATATCTTCAAGAGGATTATTGACAAATACTTTAGTACCAACAGTATTATTGTTCTCAAGTCTTTGATTACCAACATTATCCCAAACTACTATTTGTATAGGTCTCCAATATCCAGACTTTGCATGTTTATTCATTACATACTCTCCTGTTAATACAGAATCAATACTACCATTGACAGGATTTAAATACATATCAAATAAAGTTCCAATTGAAGAATGAAATCTTATCAATGCTAATGAAGCTCCGTCTAATTCGACGGAATCTGATTTTACTTTTATTGTAAATTTTATTTTTTTATCTTCTTCAGGTTCTCCAAGTACTTCAACTTTAGTACCAATTACTTTACCTGGATAAAAATAGTCTGGAAATAAATTATAAACTGTAAATGTTAAATCATCACGAATTTTTGAAATATATCTTGTTCCACTCATTACTCTATCTCTAATAAATTCATATTTCTGCATTGATCTTGATTTTAAACCATCTACATTTTCAACATACCAAGATATTGACTCAGCAAAATCTTCGTTTGGATTTTTTTCGTGGCCGTAAGCTGAAACAAACTCAGCAGTTTTCCATGTACTCCAACCAGTAGAAGAAAGAGGGTCTTCGTACCATCCACCAAGTTCTGCCCATTCATCTTTAGTTTGTTGATCTACATAACATTGCCAGAGGTAATGTGCTTTCTCATGTAATATTAATCTTCTCATATATGAATAAGATGAGTTTTTGAAAGCTTTTTCCATCCATTCCATAACACCACTAGTCCAAGCAATAGCTGGTGCCTGAGGATAAGTAGGATTATCTTGACCATTTACCCTTCTCACTAAATAATTGTTACATTCAAGTCGATGCATCCCCTCTGGTAACTCTTCAAGCATAGATAAAATTTCTAATTTTTCTTCTGGAAAGAATTCTTGAAAATGATCAGCAGGCTCACCCATTAACGTAGAAGTTTCACTATCAGAAACCATCCATCTAAATCCAAATCTATTTTGAGCTATTTTATCAAGAACTTCTTTATTATTTCCAAAATCTGAAAAATATCGAAGAACCGCTTGATATAATCTTTTTGAATAAAATTTACCTCTAATTCCATCCAATTTAACTGTCAATGGCTCAGCATAGGTTAAAGATGCAGAGGATAATTTAACAGTTATAACATTATCTATAGTATTTACTGATATATCATTTTCTATTACATCATCTGTAAGAATCCATACTGAATTTAGATATTCTCCAGTTGAAAAATCTGTAACTTGACCTTCACCTTCTTTTGGAGAAATAATATCTTCAAACCTCTCAAGATTAGAATATAATCTAAAAGCATCCTCATCAGACCATTCTTTTTCTTCATTAGATAATACAATGCCATATTCCTCTCTAAGTTTAATAGAAGGAAAATTAATTGAAATATCAATGGTATCATCTAAAACGACCAGACTGAAGGGTTCATTTATGTATGTCTGAGTTGCATGACCAACGTAGCTACTATCATCTTGCCACTCATAAATAAAAGAGTTACTTGAATACTTAGTAATATCTATGCTAAGAGATGAGACTGTTGGAATTGAAATTACTTTTGAAGTAGGATAAGCATAACCTGGTGCATCAATGGCAACTACCCAATCATCTGCTGAACTTAAGTCTGAAAAAACAACCTGAGCTTTTTTATTAGTTGGATTAATTGCTTTTTTAACAAGAAGGTTAGATGTTCCACTAGTTAATTTAATCTTTGCAGAGTCACCGTCCTCGAGACCATTAACTTCTACTGTTAAAGTATTTTGTGAATACCCATTATGCAGTAAAAAAGAAAACAGAATTATTAAAAATCTCAAAAGATATATTTTAAAATAAAATTAATAATTTTAAATGCTAAGATTAGGATATATTAATAATAAATTTTGTGGTTTAAAAAATTCATCATTTTTTACCTGAATAGTTATATAAATTTTATTTTAATTCCCTAATTCTAATTTCTCTAAACTCTATAGGGTGACCTTCTGATTGAAGTGAAATAAACCCACTTTTAAGTGGCTCCTCAACTCTATTTAAATAATTTTTAGGTATTTCATCACCTCCAACCCTTATGTTAGTATATGTTAACACTGTATCCTTCTCAACTATATGATGAATCAAGGAATCTGAGTAAACTATGACCTCGACATTAACCCAATCATCTTCATTAAATGTTGTTGATCTTGAATTAATACAATGATATTTTGCCTTTTCACCATTAATATCAACATCTGTTCCAGGGGTACATATGTTGGCAGTAGGCCTTTCTCCATCTGATAAACCTCCTAATAATTGCATTTCAGCACTAACTGGAAAATCCTGAGTGAAAAGCATTGATTTTGGATCCTGACAGTGTATCATAATACCGCTATTTTTAATCGACCAATCAGGAGCACCAACTAAATGATTACCACTAAATTTATAGTCTAGAGATAGATGATAATTTTTAAATTCTTTTCCAATATAAAAAATATGACCAAATTTTTCGTCAAAAGACTGATAATTTTCATAGGATACCTTTAAATGTCCATTTGATACTTTGAAGGTATTGTTATAATTATCACCTAATTCGTGGTTTTTAATTTTTACTTGCCAGCCGTTAAGGTCTTTACCATTAAATAGATAGACCCAATCATTATTTTGAGAAAGATCAAGAAATAAACTTAGGATGATAAAATAATTTATCATTATAAATAATTATGAACTACAGACTTTTTGCAAAATCATATACACTGCATGCACAGGTATCATACAACTCAGGAAGAGCCTCACCAAATATTAATTCACCAGCATGAATTGTGCCGTGAAGGGTCATTGCTTTAGCTTCAACCCCTGCATCTAAAAGCATCCTAAAAAATTCTAGTCCTTCGTCTCTTAGTGGATCAAGTTCATTTACACAAATAAAATGAGGAGGTAGTCCCGTCAGGATATCTTTTTTGGCATGATAAGGCCACGCAAGTGGGTCTCTACTATCCTTTCCATCATAGCATGATGCCATTATTTCCATCATTGTAGCACTCAAAAAATATCCATCATTTTCATGTAATGAGACTAATTTATTATCACTCTTATCGTAATGATTAGAGATATATGGACATTGGGAGTAAACTCCATCAACCATGTGTATGTTACCTTCAACATTTGCTTTTAGTGCTGTTGCAATAGATAGGTTTCCACCGCCGGATTCACCAGAAATAATTAGTTTAGAAAACTGTAATTTCTTTTTATTATTATGTACCCAATTTAAGGCGTCATAACAGTCATTTAAACCTGCTGGGAAAGGATTATTACCCAAAACACCTGCAACATTTCGGAAATCAACACCAACCACAAGCATCCCTTTGCTTGCTAACTTATTTCTCCAAGATACATAATTTGGATCCTCAGCTGTTAGTATCGACATTCCGCCACCGTGCGTGTGGAGTACGCAAGGAATATCACCATTTTGATTAACTGGCCTATGGATATGAAGGTTGATATCTAAATTATCACTGCTTTTAATCGTAAAAGATTCAACTTTTACATTATCAGGAGTCTTTACGTTTGGAAAAAAATCTGCGAAGATACTCTGATAATCAGACTCAGATTCTGATAAAAATTTAACCTTTTCATCTTCAGATGAGTTCACGGTTAATTCCGGTGACTCAGGGTCGACCTCCATGCTGTATGGTATAATTTTCTCTAAAATTCTTGGGTCAAGCCTAGGGTCATCTTTTAACTGGGTCTTAGAATTTCCTAGTTTTCCTGGTAGTATTATTTCTTTCATAATTTAATCTAAAAAAAAAAATTGAATTACAATATGATTTATTATATAAATTAAGAATTATGAATTTATGTGTCTACTTAGTATTCGCTTCTTATCAACCTTAACTTCAACATTTCTTCTCATACCCCAAAGTTTATCTAATGCATGTTTTCTTGTTACAGCTATGTCTACAATTGGACTTGGATAGTTTTTACCTATTTCACAATTGAAAAGCTTCTGCTCTACCTCAGACATTTTCCATGGTTCAAATACTAACGGTTTAGGAATATTTTTTAGTTCTGGTATCCATTTTTTTATAAATATTGCTTCTTTATCTTTCTCAATTGCATTTTTAGTTGGATTGTATATTCTAATTGTATTGACACCAGTTTCACCTGCTTGCATCTGAAGCTGTGAATAATGAATGCCAGGTTCAAAATCTAAAAAGTTTCTTGCTAGAAAATGGGAAGATAATTGCCAAGGCTGCCACAGATGATGTGTAAAAAATGAAACTATCATTGATCTCATTCTAAAATTAAGGTAACCTGTTGCTTTCAGACATTTTATTGATGCGTCAACCAATGGAAAACCCGTCTCACCATCAGTCCAGGCATTATAATAACTATCATTTATTTTCTTTTTTATCATCTGATAACCTCTATTTACACTACTAAATTCAATACTTGATTCCATCTCAAATCTTTGTATAAAGTGAGAATTCCACCTTAATCTTGAGAGGAATGAATTAACCTGAAATTTAGAATTTCCGTGATTTATTGATTTTTTTAATTTTTGCCAAATATATCTTGAGGATAAATTTCCCCAGGATATGTATGGGGATAATCTACTACACGAGAATCGAGACTCCTGCGGTTTTGAAATATTTTTATTATAGTTTTTTATTCTATTATCTGAGAAAGTCTCTAGATATTTAAGTGCATTAGATGTACCTCCAGGCTGAATATTTTTATTCTTTTTTGTATTAGTACTTAATAAAATGAATTCATCTTTAAACTCATTAGGATCTATAAGATCAAGTCTATCTAATTCTATGTTGACGATAGGGCTTCTAACGTAATCATTCCAACCTTCAATCCATTTTTTTCTATTTTTTAATCCCCTCTTAACATAATTTTTTTCATACTCGAACCAGTTTATAGAATTCTCTTTACAATATTTACTAACTTTTTTATCCCTTTGATATGTGATATCAATTCCAGTTTCTAGATGAGAATAAATAGATTGAATCTTAAATTTTTTATTAATTTTTTTTAATGCAGAAATAACATCAGATCTGACAAAAAGGATTGACTTTTTTCCCAAAGAATTATTGATATCATCAATTGATTGTTTTATAAAATCCCAGTGAATATCACTGTAATGTTTATCATTTAGCAGAGAGTCTTCAATAACGTATATCAATAATAATTTAGCATCTCTTTTGGAAGCTTCAAAAAGAGGTAAATTATCAAGAATCCTTAGATCTCTCTTAAACCAAAAAACATTAATTTTATTATTCAGCATATTATTATAAACAGATAATAAAATGATTTGTTTCCTAAGAATAATATTATTTTCCTCTACCCTCTTAGTAGAAATTATGAATTACTGATAATTATTAAATAGGAAAATAAAAAATAGATTTTTGGAATTAAAAAATATAAAATTATCTGAATAGAGATAGTAATCTAGAAATTACATAAACAATAATTCCATATATAGAACAAATTAGCGCAACTCTAAGGCCACCAGCTAAGATAGCTGGGGAAATATTTCCCACTTGCTGTATTAAACTAAAAGCGGAATATAATCCAATGAAAGATCCCAATAAACCACAGGCAAGTCCAAGATTTCCATATGTTTTAAGTTTTTCACTATGAGTGTAAAATGACACAGCAGTCATAATTAGAAAAAAAGAAATTAGAGACATAAAAAGAATTCCTCCCTCAAAAAATAGATTAATCATATAATTTTTATTTAAATATTTTTAAAATTTAATATCAGTAATTCTTCATTACAAACCACTTCCATAGTAATTTATAGGTAATTTTTGAACCGGTTGTTAAAATTCCAACCCTATATATTCTTCCTGCAAACCATAACGCAAAAACAACAAAGACAATTAAGAGAAAAATTGATAAAATTAATTGCCAATCAGGAACTCCAAAAGGTAGTCTTGCCATCATCAGAATCGGAGAGGTAAAGGGAAATAAACTTAAAAATAAAGATGCGTTGCTCTCTGGGTTTTCTAAGATTACTCCCATAAACATTAAGCTGGCAATAATAGGAAGAGAAATTGGTAATGTAAATTGGCTGGCATCCTGTAAATTATCAACAGCGGAACCTATAGCAGCAAAGAAAGCACCATATAGAAAAAACCCTCCTGTAAAATAAATTAAGAATACAAAAACCAATTTAGAGATATCAACTGTTGAAAAAAGTTCATAAAATCCAGCAACCATTTCCTTAGATTGATCCATCTGTTCTTGATTATTAACAATTTGTGAAGTTTCAGCACTGTCAATTCCAAAATATAGTGAGGTAAGAGTTGATATTGAAAAAACCAAAACAATCCATATAAATATTTGAGTAAATGCAACAGCTCCTACACCTAATACCTTTCCCATCATCAATTGAATTGGCTTGACTGATGAGACAATAACCTCCACGACCTTACTTGTCTTCTCATCCAATACACTCTGTAGGATAAAACTTCCATAGATAAAGACAAACATATAAATCAAAAAACCATTAAAATAACCCAAACCAAAGGCTAAACCAGAACTTGATTTATTTACATCAAGTTCACCACTGTCTGACAAGGTACTTTCATCAACACTGTAAGTATCTATTAAAATATTTGTCTTCAATTTATCTAGTGAAGACTTATCGAGTTGGAGTTCATTAATTTTTCAACTTCTAATTTTCTCTTCAAAAATCCTTTCAACATCGTTTATAAAATCACTACTTGGAATATTTTTAGAGTAAAAATTAATTGCTTTTGGATCATAGATATCCATGGGCGGAATAATTAATGAACCGTATAAATCTCCATCAAGAACTTTTGTTTGAAGAGAATTTATATTTTCAGAACTTTCAAAGAAATAACTATTACCTATTAATAGCGAGTCCTCAAAAAGACTTGATTCGTCTATTACAGCTATTCTTCTTATTTCTTGCTCATCGGAACCTATTAATAAGATGGTAATAAAAATAAAAAAAGGAAAAATTAGTGGAGTTAATAAAGTAGATAAAATGAATGACTTCTTTTTAACTCTTTGTAAATATTCTCTCTCAAAAATTATCCAAATTTTATTCATTATCTCCCTCCTTTACTTTCATTATAAAAATATCGTTCATATTAGGAATTTTTTCTTTAAAAGATATGATTCTTGAGTGTTTCGATATAAAATTAAATAATTGCTCATATGATTTATTTTTTGGTAAAGACACTTCGGATTCATAAATACCCTCTGATATTTTTTCAGTTTTTACTTGTTTATAAGTCGAGTCTTTAACAAGTTTTTTGTCATGGATGATAATATAGTTATCTGATTTATATTCCATTTTAATTTTTTCTGTATTACCGTCTAAAATTTTTTTTGAGTTATTGATCATTGCAACATGATCACACAATTCATCTACTGACTCCATTCTGTGAGTTGAAAAAATTATTGTCTTACCCTCACCCTTAAGTCTAATTAGATTAGACTTAACTAAATTAGCATTTACTGGATCAAAACCTGAGAATGGTTCATCCAAAATAATAAGATCAGGGTCATGAAGTACAGTTGAAATAAATTGAACCTTTTGACTCATTCCTTTTGATAAATCTTCAATATTCTTTTCCCACCAATTTGAAACTTCTAAATTATCAAACCACAACTTTGCTGAATCAATACATTGATTTCTACTCAATCCTTTTAACTTACCCATGAATAATAGAAAGTCACCAACCTTCATCTTTTTATATAAACCTCTCTCCTCGGGCATGTAACCAATTTTCCTTACATCATCATATGTAATTGGCCTACCTTCTAACAAAATATCGCCTTTGTCTTGATTAATTATCTGATTTATTATTCTAATTAGAGATGTCTTTCCAGCACCATTTGGGCCAAGCAGACCAAAAATACTTGACTTACTTACATCTACCGACACATTTTCTAATGCCTTGTGATTCACATATGATTTACTGATATTCTTAACAGACAACATATAATCGAGCAATTTAATTAGATTAATGGATTATCGAAAAAATAACCTTAGTATATTTTCTGGTAAAAGTTTTATTAATAAGGAAATTATCTTCCATCTTTTGGTTACATAGAGGATTTTCTTTTTGCTTTTTATACCACTCATAATTTGATAACAGGCCTTGTCAAGGGGAGCCACCCAAAATAATTTATCTTTATTACCCATTAAAATATCTGTATCAACAAAACCTGGTCTCACATCAGTAAGAAAAATTGGTAACTTTAGTTTATATGCTTTAAATCTTAAACCTTGTAAGTAATTTGCCTGGAAAGCTTTTGATGCATTATAAGAAGTAGCTAATCCATTACCAATTTCAGATGCCACAGAACTAATATTCACAAAATGACCCCCCCCCCTCTTTTGGGAGTAATTAAAAGAATATGTAGCTACTTGATTAAAACCCATCACATTTAAATTATTCACTTTCTTATCTTTAAAATAGTCTAACTCTTTATTAATTATCCCAATACCAGAACAATAAATAATTAAATCAACATCCTTCAAATCATTAATCATAGAACTAATCAATTTATCATTTTTTTCTGTTGAGGAGTCAAATGGATAAACCTGTACATTATCAGGGTTATTTTTTTTAATTTCATTTAACCTCTCCTCCCTCCTAGCTGATATGGCTATTTTATAATTATTTTTAAGTAATTCTAAAGAAATACCTTTTCCAATACCAGATGATGCTCCAATAATTATTGCATTCTTCATATTCACAATATATTAAAAAATTAGTTAGGGTCGCATATAATAAAATTTGGTTTTGTTAATTTCCAAGAGTCAGCCCCAGTAAAAAAACCACTACATTTCTCAACATTACCCACATCCCAAATTGATAAATCTTGATTAAAGTATTTAGCATCGTAAAACATACGTTCCATATTAATTACTTTTCTAACATTCCAAAACTTTAAATTTTGATCAATATCTGTTCCATAAAACATTTCTTTCATGTCTAAAACATTACTTACATCCCACAATGAAACATCAGGATTAGCAAAAAAAGAATTTTTGAACATAGCCCTCATGTTTTTTACATTTGATACATCCCACATTGAAATATCAACATTTATATTTCGAGTGTAGAAAAATAATCCCTGCATTTCATTTACATTACTCACATCCCACTTAGATATGTCTTGATCAAACCCATCTGTATTCCAAAAAGTATAATTTATAGATTTGACATTACTTATATCCCATGTTGATAAATCAAAATCACTACTGATTGTACAAGGTGCAGTACAGAAATATCCCAAACTATCTAAAAAAGTCGTCACAACTTTTAAATCACCTTTATAATTTGGTGCATCTAATTCTTTAACATCTTTCCATTCATCTACAATCAGAATTTTGTCACCCTCAAAATTTACAATCTTTCCAATTGAATCTTTTGCTTCATCAGTTGCTTTCAGTGTAATGCCATTTTGATCTATATAAATTAGAGGACAGCCATTAATTGA
>Ga0163110_10001956_pt1 | contig 10534 bp, 19 predicted proteins | sample CRUFie1St17metaG_FD_108703 | JGI IMG/M metagenome (GOLD analysis project Ga0163110, IMG submission 108703) | Marine microbial communities from the Costa Rica Dome - CRUD Field 142mm St17 metaG | ecosystem: Environmental > Aquatic > Marine > Oceanic > Photic zone | place: Costa Rica: the Eastern...
AACATCTTCAACTATTCGCATAATCTTTTTCCGTTAAGAGTGTGTCCTCAATTAAATCTCTTGTAGCAATTTTGCCTATTACATCGTTATATAGTTTAGGCGGTAAACCAGTTCCTGGTCTTTTTAACGCAAGATTTTCATGCGTAAGAACATCTCCTTTTTTAATATCGGTGTAAGCCACGATACTTCTGCGAGTATTTGTTCTGGTTCTCTGCTCGGAGTCTGTACACTCTTTAATAGATTTACCATGCATAGTTTGTGCAAGTTTATCATGCCCTATTAAATCACTTAACTCTTCAGGTGTTACGGACAACCAATGATCTGCACTTTTACCCAAAGTCTTATCAATTGTAAAATGTCTTTCAAAGACTGAAGCACCTAACATGTAAGCAAATGAAGGTGTTTGTACATTCATAGTGTGGTCAGATAAACCATAGATTGCTTTATCTCCAAATCTAGACTTCAAATGCTTAATCATACCTAAATTTGTCTCATGATCCTCTGTAGGATACTTTAAATTGCAATGCATGACCACTAATTTACTTGTATGCTTCAATATCAAAAGGACTGCTTCTTCTATTTCTTCAATATCGGATGCACCAGTAGAAAGACAAACGATACCACCTTTACTTGCAACATGTTCTACAAATGGATAATTAACACAATCACATGATGCAATTTTCCATATGTACATACCCATATCTTCAAGGTAATCAGCAGATTTATTATCAAAAGGTGTTGACATGAATATAATATCATTATCATCGCACATTTGTTTCAATCTGATGTGTTCTTCTTCACCCCAACCATCTAATTCTTTGTAAGAATCATATTGAGAGCCATCTTTTTTAACTTCACCATCCCAGTCCCAAAATCTTGGGGCATCTTTAACACACAAATCTTTTGCTTTATATGTCTGCCACTTAATAGCATCAGCCCCACCTTCTTTTGCACCTTTAATTAATCTTTCTGCAAGTTTCCAATCTTGTAAATGATTAACTCCTGCTTCCGCTATGAAAAAAGGTTCTCCTTGTTTTATTTTATTCCAAACTTGGTCAATTGCCATGTTGTTTCTCCAAAATTTCACGTTTCAATTTTGAACGTTCTTCTAACTTAGAAGAAAGTCCATTCTGTTTATAATATCGATAATATGGTAATCTCAAATGATATCCATCAAAATTTTTCATGTAACGTAGTAACAAATCAAAATCTTCACAATTTTTATATTTTTCATCATAAAGACCAATAGATTCGAGATATTTTTTTCTGAACATCACACCTGCTCCATGATCCAATAATTTATCCAGAGTATTAATCTCTAATGTTCTCTGATTTGCCTCTCTAACAACGACATAATCACAATAAACAAATCCTATTGCATCATTATGATTAAGAACTTCACTCATGACGAATAAAAAATTTTTATTCACAAAATCATCACCATCAACTCTAACGATATAATCACCAGTAGATGCTCTAATACCAGTATTCGATGCTGATGCCACACCTTTATTCTCATCATGTTTGATTGTGGTTATAAAATCAAATTCATTTATTCGTTCCCAACTATTATCAGTTGAACAATCATCTACAACTATTATTTCATAAAATTGTTCAGGTAGTGATTGATTTATACAACTGTGAATTGCTCTGGTGATATACTTTTCTAGATTATAGCAAGTGATGACCACGCTCACTTTCATATCTAAATGAGATTTATCAAATCTTCCAGGTGTCATGTCATACCACTAAAATCATTTAGATCTTTTTCATAGTGAATTTCTTTAACGCTATCAGTCACCATACAACCTATGTAATACGAGATGTCTCTATTAGATTGCATTATATCTTTTGAATAAATCATCAACCCATTCTCTTCACCATCTCCGTCAAATGAACGAACTTCTTGCAGTTTTTTATCATAAAACATATTAACAAGTTTATCAACATTGTCAGAAGTATGACCTGGACAGTTTGCCATAATGGTTACTACCGCATCGGCAGGTTCCTCAATCGAATAATAAGCATATCGTAAAACTGAAATCAAAGGATCTTCTGGTCTAATCGCATTAATGTTTCTCCATATAACAGAAACGCCTTTATCCTCACAATACTCTTTGATTAACATAGAGTCCGTTGCGACATACACTTTATCTACCGTTTTAGCATCTACTAATGGTTGCACACTATACCAAAATAAAGGAACACCACCAACTGTTCTAACATTTTTACCTGGTAGCCGTTTTGAAATTGATTTAGCGGCTATTATTCCTACATTCATTAATTATCTCATTCTTTATTAGTGTATCAATAACATCTTTTATTGTATCTATCTCACATTTTGATTTTTTAACCATGTCGTAAATAGTGTTTTGTCCGTCTGACAAAAACAACACCCAGTTTCTTGCTTGACCCCAATCATCATGACCAGTTGTGCCAACCTTTCTATAAAGTTTATGTTTAGATAAAAAAGGTTCTCCGCCTTCATGATTGATTAAATATGTTGGCTCATGTTCATATTTTTCTAAAATCTGAAATAGAGTATTTGAAGTATCTTCAATTAATTTTTCATCGATCAAATCAAAATTATCATCAGAGGTATGGTATTGTTTAAAAACAGGAGTGCCTTCAAAATATGGCGATCTCATAACCAGACCAGTTGGTATTCTTATTTTAGGTGATGAGTATTGTCTCTCATCGCTTCCTATTGGTTGAAACTCATACGTGGGTATATCAAAAGATTCAATAATATTATTTATTTTGTGTTCAGAAAAAGTTTTTTTGAAATGCATTTTTTCACCAACACCAACACAAGATACAACCAAAGCATATTCAACCAATTCAGGTTCTATTATTTTTTCTGATAATAAAAAGATGCTTCCTATCGTTTCTGGAATAAATATAAATCTGTATGTAAAATGCCTTGTTCTATACTTCATCATTTCGTATAAATTCAATAGACACTCAACACCAGAAAGACCATCGTTGATTTGATTGGGATGACAGAAATATGAGGATAGGATTATTTCTTTTTCTGAACGACCTGGTAATACAAGTTCACCAACTGTCATAAACGAATCGACAAATTCACTCTCTATAATTACTCTATAATGATCATCTTGTAATTTTTTGTATTGATTATAGGTAAGACAAATACCCCATTCACGATCATAATAAGACGTTCTGTAAGGAATGGTATCAGGTAGGTCTTCAAGATAGTGTAATTTGTTTGCAAAATCGTCTTTTGAAATAATCTCGTTACAACTTTGACTATGTTGAACTACGTGTAAAATATTATCATCAGCATCAACTAAAACATTACCATTCAAATCCTGTAAAACTGCTTTCTTCAAAATCCATTCTTGAGGAACTTCCCAATCAAAACATTTCTGACCACTCATAGCAGAATATGTTATTAATGGAACTTTTGTTGAAAGTAAAGATATTGTCTTTTGATTATCTTCACCCAAAAGACTTCTACGTGTATTAACTACTGGAGATATAAACATTTCTAAATAAATCTTTCAAACTCACTGGATTGATAGACACAATTTCAACATCTTTATATTCAATATTTTTCCATATCTTAAATACTTTCCACAGGCTCATAATGTGACTATTATTTGAATTATCACCTGCGGTCAAACCACCATCACAACCTACAAGATAAATTGGATTGCATCCCATATAAAGTAAAAATTGCATGATTGGAAAAGTTATAGAATGTCCAAACACTGCATAATTTGCTATATCATTGCTGAACATTTCCAAGTTATTTTCCCAACATAAAGCACCTAACTCATCTGCTTGTTCTTGATATATGTTACCACGATTAATTTCTTTATGAGATCGTCCATTTTCATATGCAGAAGCAAATTTTACTATATTCGGTGTTCTTTTACAATACTCATCTATTTGTTGTTTCCAATCGGCATGTGTGTTATATTCACTACCGAAAAAATAATAATCAACAGAATTTGCTACCCTGCTATTTAAGTAAATCATTCGATTAACGGTGGCTTTAACACTATCGGTATAGTATGTGTAATTTGGTGGTCCATCCCATTCTTCTGTAAATGATTTGCCAGGTGCTAAGAAAATACCGCTTTGACCTTTATGAATATTTTTAAATTTTTCTAGATGTTTATTAAATTTCGAGGGGTACATTTCCATATCAATCCCACAAACTTGTATAATGTTTTGCAAACAAATCAAGACCTTCCTGTATTTTGTTCCATTCGTCTTGATCGTATTTGTCAAAGAGACCATCATTCACGATCACACCGAAAGAATAAATCATTTTATCCATAATATCATTCCACTTGTTTAACAGATACTTTTCTTCAACTTTCTCATCTATAAAATCAAAATGTAACTGTCTATCCCAATAATGTGGTGTAACCATACCATCCTCAAACAACTGAGGATAACCTTGTTTGGTCTCTTTTAGACGAATAAGAGCAGGATGGATGATACTAGCAAGTGTATGATCCAAATTCCAAACATCATAATCATCAATGTGAATATGGAAAGCACGGTTCTTCCTGTATGGTCCTATTTTAATTTTCATAATGTTTTTCTAGTCATTCTCCAAACATTGTAGCACTTACGGCTACAGAACACCTTATTTCTTTTTCTATAAGGGCTCCAACAATTCATGCATTCTTTCATATCACCTGACAAAGTTTAAGTTTAAAGCAATTCTTCTATTAGCATTTGTGCATGTTGTACCTGAATGTTTCATCCAATGCGGAAAAATACAAATACGATTTGCAACACTATTGACTTTTGTACCGTCTTCAAACACCGTATAACCATCATTTGAATTAATATAAAATATTGCAGTTTTTGGTTCACTCTCTAAAAGTCTTCTTTCAGTTACATCTTGGTGAAAACCTGAAACAACAATTTTTTCAGTTCTTGGATTTGCATTTGCTTTAATTCGTATCCAAGCAACTGCATCTATCATATCTATAAGAGGTTTTAAGATGTGAATATGTTTTGATAATTTGTGATCGAATAGAAAAATGTTGTTCATAAAGATGTGAACGTACTGATAATTATTTGGAAGAAGAGTACCGTCATCCTGAAACTGATCCCTAACTGCATGTTCGCACCAGTTCCAAGTAAAAGATGGATCATCCATCATTACAGATTGTATTTTTCTAAAGTCTCTCGGATCTAAGTAATTATCATAAACCGATAAATTTTTATTGACCGCCACGTAACTCTATTAATTTTCGTTCATAACTCAAGTCAACATCTGAAATGAATTGTGACATATAACCAGTCAATTCGGTCAATTCATCAGATGTTATTTCGACCTCTTTTATTCTAGATAAAATTTTTTGGGGATCTTGTATAAATTCTTTGCATTCTGTATAGGTAAACATATGTTGACCATCCAAAGAAGCATGACAAGCAAAAAGTTCATCTTGCTTGTCATACACTTTAGAACTACACCAGTATGTATAGAATGAAGAATTAATCCATCTTGAATACGACATGAAATTATTTATGCCGCCATCGCTTCGGTAGCAACTTCACCCATACCATACCGATGCCACTTATCAACTACGGCTTCAAGTTCATCGGCATATTCATCATACTCATTACGACCATCACGATTATCTTCAAGAGCCATGTCACGAAAACGATCTACTGTCTTTCGCCCTGCACGAACAAAGGAAGCAACCAACCAAGAGAAACCATTCCAAGTTGATTCGTAACGAGGCGGATCACCAAACTCAGGAGTGAAAGGCTTTGCATGAATTACCTCAGTAGTCCAAGAAGAAACCATCCACTTTCCGCCAGTCCAAAGATAACCAAACTCAAGGTGACTGTTATCCATCAAGTATGTCTCAAACTCTTCCATAGTGTCAAACATTTCAGGCTCATCGTTGTGAACTGAATCATTTAGGGAAGCATCAAGATCTTCGGAAAGACTTGAGTAGTAACCACCAACGGCAACACCTAATGCTGACTTATCATCGTTGTAATGCTCAAGCAAGGTCATACCAACACCAGTCTCATAACCGTCATAATGAACATAACTTGAAACGATTGAACCGTCTGTTCTCAAATACGCAACTACAGAATTTGTACTCATATGAACTCCTTAGAGAGAGAAAGCAATAACAAAGTTAAGATAGACAATGCCGACGGCAAATGTCCAACCAATCATACCCTCAATGACTGAAAGGGCGACACCTCTTCTACATTCAATATTCATAATTGTCCCATAATGATCGTTTTCGAAAGGGGTTAATGTCTCACTCAACATGCTTATATAATACCAAATTACTCAGAACTGTCAAGACTTTTTTTCAATAACCTCTACTCCAAAGAGTAGTCATTTTTTTACCATTCAACCAAACAGTCATGGTCTCATAAACATCAAATGAAGCACCCATGATTGCATCCATAATACCGAAGACAGGCAGAGTTTCACGATCATTCGGCTCCCAAAAAATGTCAGTGTTTCTTGCTTCAATCAATCTTCTAGCAATTGTGTGGGCCTCATCTACTGATGATACTGATTTGACAACTTTTCTACCAGATCGAAATTCAATCATATTCATTCTCATTGAAGGTTAACTCACTCACTCAACACTTATATAATACCAAATTTGTCAAAGATGTCAAGATTTTTTTTGTCTTCTGTGATAAAATTTGTGATGTACAGATGTTTCACCTTTCTGTCTTTTTGTTCTCGTCCCTTCCATTGAGAACCATATTTGAAATCATCTGAAATGATATGATAATCTTGATACGTATTCTTGTAAAAATCGTGTTCTGAATGTATCAATAGCCATTTAGCCTCTGTCTTTGATAACATTTCAAACAATTTTTCATGTAAAGATATGTTGTGCGAGGTATCACCATAGTCAGAATTTCTATCCAGATATGGTGGATCTAAAAATATGAAATCATTTTGAGTTGCCTTTGCAATGTTTATCTCAAATGAACATACATCAATGTCCCAATCTTGCAATAATTCATGGTGATCCTCATTCAAAGAGCAAGAAAATTTAGGATACCATCCATACGGAACATTGAATTTACCTTGCTTGTTTACACGATCCATACCAGAAAAACAAAGTTGTCGTATAATCAACCATCGAAAGGCTTTTTCCCACAAGGTGTCGCAATTTTGATATTTGTCATCTCGCCAATAATAAAATAATTTTTCAAGTTCCTTTTTATCAGTTATCTGTTTTGTTTCTTCGACCTTTTGTAGAAGAATGTCAAATTGAGATTTGTCTTTCACTGTTTTATATACATCAATATTGTTGTGACGTATATCAGAAATTATAGATGATTTCTCTTGTGAAAATGCGAAAGCACAACCACCAGCAAAAGGTTCTATTATTCTTTCGAAAGACAAACCATCAATTATTTTATCTATTCTTTTTAACTCTCTCGTCTTTCCACCTGAATATTTAAAAATTGGCTTCATGAAAAACCCAAACTCTCCATTTGCAATTTAATTTCATTAATTGCATTATAGAAATAATCCCAATTTGCTTTCTGGACATCCTTCATTTTTTCTTCAAAAGCATTATAATCAATATCGAACCAGTCAAAAAATACTGGACCATATAATACATTTATATCATTCGTTGCACGACCTTTGAGGCCATTAATAACTTCCATTTCGTTTGGCGCCATATATGAACAGAAATATAGTTCAACTTCACGACCTTCATTTTCAAACTTACGTTTTAACTTATATAAATTTTCAATCTCTCCACCTGATTTTTTTGTATCAAATACCTTACCAAATTTTATTTCACCAACATGAATGGTCGATCCATCATCATAAAAAAAGTCTGGTTCAATTCTTCGTTTTTGTCCTTCAATGTCAATTCTTTTTTTGAATTCAATTCCATCAATCGGACAATTGTCTCTAATGTAACGCTCAAGTTCATAGCCCAAAGCAATCATTGCAGATTGTACTTTACTAATAACATTTCCAACTTCCGAATTACCAAACACAATTCCATACGAACTGTTTAGGTTGTCTGCTCGATGTTCAATAAGCATAATTTTTTCTCAGTCTAATCGATCTTTAAATAAATCGTTGTTTTCAATTTCATGAGACCAGAAGTCAATAAAATTCATCCAGAGATATCTTTCTAGACCATAGGCTTCAACTTCCCAGGGACTTTTAAAATATTCTTTCATACTTCTATTGTTGGTCAATTCACCTTTCCAATACATACCCTTGGCTTTTATTGCCAAGTCACCAGTAACATACTGTTTGACATGAACCAATTCATGACCAAGAACCTTGAAACATTCGTTTGCAAATTCTTCATCGTCTAATTTACGACCATAATCATCTATACGTACTTTGTATGGGTCAATAATCACACGAAATTTTCTAGGTCTAGATCTGAATTCATTCTCATGTATCATTGCTTCACCATTATCAGCATGGTGACGAAAATGAATATCAATTTCAAGGTTATTTACAACCCTACGATTGTCAAGCAAATCACGCATGGTCAGATGTGTCATACCAAACACACCATGTCGAAATTTTCTTGGGAGATTTTTACCGTGAATTCTTACTTTCATAATTTTACGAGGCTTGTGATATCTTCAAAAATCTTTTCGCTTGCCGTTACGTAATTAACGCTAAAACCAACACTATCACCAGACAGATCAACAGAAATCAGACCTGACATGATGAGATAAAACGCAACTGCAACCATTGAGTATTTGACAATGAAAAACATATGACCTCCTTAAACAGACCAATAAGTTTCTGACATACGAGCCTTACCTGACCCGTTCTTACCCATACGGGTCTTACCAGACCCTGCTCGATAATTAGCATCGAACTTTGAAAACATGTTCAGCGACTTAGCACCGATGATCTTTGATGAACGCTCAATGCGACCACCACGGGCCAAGAACTCTTCTACTGTTTCGTGTCTGTCACTCATATCGGTATCTCCGAAAGGGTTTTTGTTTAACTCACTCATCAGTTTATATAATACCAAATTCTGACCATTTGTCAAGATTTTTTTACCATTCTTTCAGCAAAAAATTTGCTTTCTCTAGCAAGTTCAGCCCTCACGGCTTCTGCAAACTCTGCTTCTTTCCTCTTCTTCTCAGCAACCTTTGCCATTACACCTTCATCAAATTTCAAATCAAACACTCCACTCATATTCATCCTCGTCTATTGAACCAGTTTCATAGTACAACCTAGCCATTCTTGCAACCTCTTCGGTTGCTTCTCTCAAATTCTCACCACCCATCCAACGTGCAAGAACCAATGCAATCGAATGTTCTAGTCTTTCTTCACTCATAATACTACCTCATTATCAATGATTTCAATTTCCATATGCTCATCTTCTGGAAGATCAAGCCAACGCCAGTTCTCTCTGCGACCTTCTGCCATAGGCACTACACAGATCTTAGTAGATAGAACCGAACTATCTTTACCATCGATAGTGATGACTTCCCACATATCGCCATTCTCACGAATACGATTTTTGCCGTGGCGAGTTTTACCAGACAGTCTCACCGCATCACCAACGAATATCGATTTATCATTAATAGCCATAGTCAATCTCGGCAGGGGTTAATCATTAATTACATTATTATTGTAGCAAATTGGGGAGGGAAGTCAAGAAAAAAATGGGAAGAATGAGAAAAACAAACGAATATCCCATGCGGTCCATTCAAGCAATTTGCAAAGAACAAAGTGCAAGTTTGATGCCTAATGTCTTTCTCTGTCTACAAGGTATGGTGGGTATCACCTAACAACAAGCAAAAAGGTCCTCTTTTAACAGAAGCAAACATCTAGTTCCTCCGTTAATTGCTTTTGATAAATGCCTAAAGGCAAATGATTACATGTGGTTGTAATCGTACCTCCCACTCTTCCCGCACCGCAGGTCAGATCAAATTCTCTCGCTTGAGAACTTTCACCACCTGCGGTGTTAAATCTATTTCTGTTTTTATATTCAACGACAATAACTCATCGTTGATTTTGGCTTTGGTTCGCCTCAATCCTTTGACCTCTTCGGTCCAGTGTTCGTGGTCATTTTTACTGATGACGGATACATCCATAGAGATGTAACCATCGTAGTCAGCATTCTCGGCACGAGCCATTTTACGGCTTCTCTGCTTTTCAAGAACTTCGTCTTTTGAGCGAACCTCTCTTTGAGTAATCCATCTCTGGATTGTAGTAATCTTACTCTCAACATGGTTGAGGTCGGTAAGCAAATCAGTAACACCACACAAGGTATTATGGTTGGCAATACTCTTACGAATAGAGAATCTGGCTTCAACCATTTCAAGTTTGCTCTCCACTTCTTTGTAGTATTTGGTCTGGGCATTCTCTACCTCAGACCTCCACAGTTCATAGTCAACAACGTTGACTTCGTGGTCTGCACTAGGACGATTCTTAATCGCCTCGTTAAGTTGTTCTTGAAGTGCATTTGCTTTGCGTAGTGAAACTTTCATAATATTCTCCGTATTTCGATGTATTAAAAATTTATGTGATAATAACGTATTTCAG
>Ga0163110_10001957_pt1 | contig 10534 bp, 9 predicted proteins | sample CRUFie1St17metaG_FD_108703 | JGI IMG/M metagenome (GOLD analysis project Ga0163110, IMG submission 108703) | Marine microbial communities from the Costa Rica Dome - CRUD Field 142mm St17 metaG | ecosystem: Environmental > Aquatic > Marine > Oceanic > Photic zone | place: Costa Rica: the Eastern...
AAATATTTCAATAATAAAATTCCAAAAAATAGCAGGTTGGATTTATTCCCAACACTCAAAAGATACAATAGTAAAAGTTCAATGGAAGCCGCTTTATCTTATCAAAAAATTGCAAATAAATATAATTTATCATTAACAAATTTAGCTCTTTCTTTTGTCAACGATAGACCTTTTGTTACTAGTAATATCATAGGTGCTACATCTATTGATCAATTAAAAGAAAATATTGAAAGTATTAATGTTAAATTAAGTGACGAAATAATAAAGGAAATTAATCTTGTACAGGAAATGCACCCTAATCCTGCTCCTTAAAAACTTCTTTTACAACATCACTTAACTTAGAAAATTTTAAAATCTTAATTTGAGTAGTTTTGAGTTGAATTTTTGAATTTTCTGAGATAATAATTTTATTATAACCTAATCTTTCAGCTTCAGAAATTCTAATATCAATATTTTTTACATTTCTTAATTCTCCGGAAAGTCCAATTTCTGCACAAAAACATATACCATTTTCAATGCTTAGATTCGTGTTCGATGATAGTATAGAAAAAATAACTGCTAAATCTAGGGCTGGATCATCAATTTTTATTCCACCAGTAATATTTATAAAAATATCTTTTACCCCAATTTTAAAACCAACTTTCTTCTCCAAAACCGCTAGTAACATGTTTAATCTCTTGGCATTAAACCCATTTGATATTCTTTGTGGTGTACCATAAACAGCCGAACTTACAAGAGCTTGAATTTCAATCATTATTGATCTGTTTCCGTCAAGAGTTACACCAATGCAATTGCCACTTAATTGGTTACTTCTATTAGATGTAAAAAGTTCACTGGGGTTTTTAACAACAATTAAACCTTTGTCTAACATTTCATAAATACCAATTTCTGAGGTTGATCCAAATCTATTTTTTTTTGATCTTAAAATTCTGTAAAGATTATTTTTGTCTCCCTCAAAGTTTAATACGACATCAACCATATGTTCCAAAACTTTTGGACCAGCAATATTGCCATCTTTAGTTATATGTCCAATTATAAATATTGGAATACCTGTTTGTTTTGCTACTTTAATTAAGGTTGAGGTACATTCTTTAATCTGAGGGGTACTCCCTTGAATATTTTCAATACTATCAGTCTGAATTGTCTGAATAGAATCTATTACAATAACGTCGGGCATTAAAGACTCTACAGATTTTAGTATTAACTCTAAATTTGTTTCAGTTAAAATATAGCATTGTGTTTGGTTATCAGAAATTCTGTTTGCTCTTAATTTAATTTGTTGTTGACTTTCCTCTCCTGAAATATATAGAACTTTTTTATTTATTGAAATAGATATTTGAAGTATCAAAGTTGATTTTCCAATCCCAGGCTCACCCGAAATCAAAATTACAGATCCTGGAACTATACCACCTCCAAGAACTCTGTTAAGTTCATTATCATTAATTATGATCCTCTCATTAGTCTCGGTCTCAATTTCCTTTATTTCTTTTAGCTTGGATTTATTGATTGTAATATTAGATTCATTTTTTTTCTTTGATTGTATTATTTCTTCATCAACTGAATTCCACTCACCACACTGACTGCATTGACCCATCCATTTTGGATATTTTGCTCCACAATTATTACAAGAATATATTTTTTTGGTGTTTGCCATTAGTCTCTAAACTAATGCATTTTTTTTATTAGGAAAAATTATTGAAGGGTTAAAAGTTTTAGCTTTTTTTAATGACATTGAAGCATAGCTTATTATTATAATTGTGTGCCCCTTTTTAACTTTCTTTGCTGCAGGCCCATTAATTTCAATTTGTCCAGAATTTCTTTTGCCTTTAATCACATATGTTTCAAGTCTTTCTCCATTATCAAGATTTAAAACTTGAACTTTTTCTCCTGCTATTATATTAACAGCCTCCATTAATTCTTCATCAATAGTTACACTACCTATATAATTTATATTGGCCTCAGTAACAGTAGCATTATGTATTTTTGATTTTAATACTTCAATTTTCATAAAATTAATTTAATAGTAGATTATCTATCAGCCTTATACCCTCAACTTTAACACAAATAAATCCTCTATACTTTATTTTTTTTTCAGATTTGCTATATACTCTTAATGTTTTTTCATCTCTAATTTCAAAATATTCAAGCTCAAAGTGATCTAATACTGCTACTTTTTCATGAATTATTTTAATTAGATCTGGATAATGGATTTTTTTAAAATTTTTCTTAGAAAACATTAAACATTCAAATATTATTCCACAATTTTTATATAATCTTTCAGGTATGAGATTGTTTCTGGAGCTTAGAGCTAACCCGTTTTTATTTCTTATTGTTGGAGATACAATTAAGTTAATGTTGAGGGGGGAATCCGCAATCAATTTTTTTACAATCAGCGTTTGTTGAAAATCTTTTTCACCAAAAAAAACGATATCAGGATTAAAAATATTGAATAACTTTTTGACTATTGTTCCTACTCCTTTAAAATGTCCTGGCCTGTATTCTCCCTCCATAACTTTATCAATAATTCCAAATTCAAATTCATCACTATTTATTTTTGACGTATAGATTTCTTGTACTTTTTTAGGAATGAATAAGTTAATTTTATTAGAAATAGATTTTACTTTAATTATATCATTTTCAATATCTTTTGGGTATGATTCAAAATCTTTTAAATCATTAAATTGAGTTGGATTAATAAAAATTGATACCCAAAGTTGATCACAACTTTTTAAACCTGTTCTTATTAGTGAGAGATGCCCCTCATGTAATGATCCCATTGTAGGAACCAATCCTATTCTTTTTTTTTCTTTAATACTATTTTTAAGAATATTTTTTAAATCAAGTTTACTCTCAACTATAATCATTTAAGAAAATTTTAACAGCACGTAAACTTAACACTTTAGATTTAATCTTGTATAATTTTTGTAATTTTGTGGACCTTATATTAAGAAGGATTCATGAAAGGAAAAAAGATTTTATACATTTCCTCAGAGGTTATACCTTATATGCCTCAGACTGAGATCGCTACTATGACTTACAGTTTACCTAAAACTGTTAATGAAAATGGTGGTCAAACCAGAATATTTATACCTAAATATGGTATAATCAATGAAAGAAGACACCAATTACACGAAGTTATTAGGTTATCTGGTATAAATCTAATTATTGATGATATGGATATGCCTTTAATATTGAAAGTTGCTTCAATTCCCAAGGAAAGAATGCAGGTATATTTTATTGATAGTGAGGATTATTTTAAGGGTAGACTTGTAGAAAAAGATAAAAACAGCAAACTATATAAAGATAATGATGAAAGAGCTATTTTTTTTGCCAAAGGGGTAATTGAAACAATAAAGAAATTAAACTGGGCCCCTGATCTTATTCATGTACATGGATGGATTGCTTCTTTACTCCCTTTGTATCTTAAAAACTTTTACAACGAAGAACCCATGTTTGAAAAAACAAAAGTAGTCGTTTCTTTATATGAGAATGAAATCAAAGGCAAGCTTGATAAAAAAATAGTAGAAAAATTAAAGTTTGATGAAATTCAAGATAAAAGTCTTTCAATTCTTGATAACCCTACTTACGAAAATTTATATAAAATCTCATTAGCTTTAGCTGACGGTGTAATATTTACGTCGGATATAAAAAGTGCCTTTAAAGATGTCTTAAAAAAAATGAAAATACCTGTTTTGGAATGTTTTTTGAAACAAGATTTTGAGCAAGAGTATCTTGATTTTTATAATAAATTCTTGATTGATGAAGATAAATAATATACTAGTTTTTTTTTCATTTTTAATTTTTGTATCATGTGTTAAAGATTACAACACAATTGGTACTGATATTCTTAAGTCAGACACTTTCAAAACTGAAGTAGAATATGTTCCAGTTCAAATAAAACAAAAACTTATTCCTCCTTTTAAATCTATAGGTCTGCCATCTTATCAACTAGGTAAAATACAAGATGGTGTTTTCGGAAACAGAGATGCTGTATTTGTCAGCCAATTAACTTTAGAAGAATCAGACCCAAGGTTTGGTGTAACTAGTCAAGAAAAGGAAGAAACAGGAGATGATTCTAATATTCAAATTATTAAAGAGAATGAAGAAGTAATTGATGCTTATCTAGACATACCTTTTTTTAATAATACTTTTGACACTGATGGAGATGGAGTTATTGATGCTTATGATGCAGACCCTTTAGACATATATAGTGATAGTGACGGTGATGGACTCTCGGATGTTTTGGAGAGAACCAATGGAACAGACCCATTAAATCCAGACACAGATGGTGATGGAATAGGTGATAATGAAGATACGAGCACAATTAATCCGAATCAAGGAGCAACAGTGTATGATATTGATTCTCTGATTGGAAATAAAGATGCCTCATTCAAAATAAAAGTTCAAGAATTAGATTATTATTTAAGCACATATGATCCATCAAATAACTTTGAAACTCTTCTTAAATACTATTCTGATGATGATATTATTAAAAATTTTAGCGGTAAAGTTTTATATGATGGTGAAGTAGAGATTAATACTGAAGAAATTGTAATATTTAAAGAAGATGATCCAGATACTGAGGATATTGATGAGTCAACTCAGGTTAAGGAAAGATTAACCCCAAGATTAAGAATTCCAATTGATATTGATTTTATGCAATCAAAAATTATTGATATGGAAGGAAATGCAGATTTACTTAATCAAGATAACTTTAATTTATATTTCAAAGGACTATTTTTAAGCGCATACGATTTTTCAGAGCCATTGATGTTGATTTTAAATTATTCTCAAGCATCAATAAATATTGTATATGAGTACGACTATTATAATAAGAATGGAACAAATGATGATACTGGAGATGATACGATTGATAGGGAAGAAAAAACATTTAAAATTAACTTAAGTGGAAATCAGATAAATATTTTTGACAATGAACCTTATTCATCTGAAATCATGGATGTAATATCAACTAATTCTGATGATTTAAAAAGAGTTTATTTAAAGGGTGGTGAAGGAATCATGATGGAGTTAGATTTATTCAAGGATAGCAGTGGCAATGACATTTTAGGAGAAATAAAATCCAAGGGATGGCTTATCAATGAAGCAAATCTTACTATGTATGTTGATAAAGAGACAATTGATTTAAATGGTGGAATAATTGAACCCTCAAGATTATATTTATACGATATTGAAAGCAAAGCACCTGTTGTAGATTATTTTATTGATCAGTCACAAGGCCAAAAGCCAAAAGATCAAAAAGCTGTTCATGGTGGAATGATTGAAGTTGATGAGGATAAAAACGGTATTAAATATAAAATAAGAATTTCTGAGCACGTTAAAAATATCATAAGAAATGACTCACTAAACAAAAAATTAGGTTTGGTTGTTACCTCAGACATAACAAATGCAATTAATACTGATCTCAGAAACACTAATGAATTAGATTTTATACCAGTTTCAACAGTTATTAACCCACTTGGAACTATTTTATATGGCCCAAATCCTGAGCCAAACAATACTGATAAAAGATTTAGATTAGAGTTATTTTATACTGAAGTAAACAACTAATTTTTCAAGATTTTTTTTAGAATATTACGTTTTTCCTTTGAAAAGGGGGACATAATAATTAGTTCAATAAATACAGAAAATAATATTGAAAATGAAAGAATGTTAGCCTGAATTCCATTGTAATGTTTATTAATATATATTAAGCTTGATTTTATTACCTGAACCTTTGATTTGATTTTTGTATTAAAATCTTTTCTGGATGATTTTCCGTGGAAGTGATAGCAATAAAGATCATTGTAAAAGATTGTATTTATGTTAAAAGATTTTGCTCTTTTACATATATCCATATCTTCATAATACATCCAAAATTCTTCATCCCATCCACCTATTTTAATATAATCCTCTTTTCTTATTAATAAAAAAGACCCTGATACCCAGTCGGGTGAGAAAGAATTTAAACGACTAAGCTTATTCTTATTTTTTCCATTAAATAACCGATAAAAAAATCTTTGAATACCATTTAATGTATAGATGTTTAAAAAATTTCCATAAGCATATGAATCTTTATTTTTTTCATTTAACTGTTTAATACTAAATATTGTGTTATGGATTTTATTTGCCTTATTCATTAACAAGCTGAAACATTTATTAGGTATTACAGTATCAGGGTTAAGAAATAATATCCAATCATGCTCAATACTATTCGCACCAATATTGCATGCTCTTGAAAACCCTAAATTTTCAGAATTTACAATCCATTTGACAGAAATATATTTAGCTTTAAACTCATTGATTTTGTTATCATTGGAATTATTATCCACAACAATTATCTCTGTTTTAACATTTTTTTGATTTAAAATACTATCTAAACATTTACTTAAATGATACCATGATTTATAATTTACAATAACAATTGAGATTCCAATCATTATAATTTCCTCCTAAGTCTAGCAACTGGAGCTCCAATCATTTCACGATATTTTGCAACTGTTCTTCTTGCAATTGGATAACCTTCTTTATTTAATAATTTGGTTAATTGATCATCGGTTAATGGTTTTTTCTTATCTTCTTCACTGATGATATTCTCTAATGTTTTTTTAACTTCAATTGTTGATATATCCTCTCCCTTGGAATTTTTTATACCCTCAGAGAAAAATGATTTGATAAGTTTAACCCCATAAGGAGTGTCCACATATTTACTATTCGCTACTCTCGAGATGGTAGAAATATCCATAGTGATTTCTTCTGCAATATCTTTCAAAATCATTGGTTTAATTTTTTTCTCATCACCACTAAGAAAATATTCTTTTTGAAAATTAACTATTGCTGACATTGTCATAATCAATGTCTGATTTCTTTGTTTGATCGCCTCAATAAACCACTTTGCTGAATCAAGTTTTTGTTTAATAAATAATACAGCATCTTTTTGGCTTTTTGTTTTTTCTTTTGATTCAGAATAACCAGATAACATATTTTTATATTCTTGGGACACATACAGATCTGGAGCATTCCGTGAATTTAATTTCAGTTTAATTTCACCATCTATTAATTCAATAGTAAAATCCGGAACAACAGAAGAATTAATCTTGGTATTTTCATTATAAGCACCCCCAGGTTTTGGATTCAATTTTTCGATTTCACCCATACAGTCTCTAAGATCTTCATCTGAAATATTCAGTTTTGACTTTATTTTATCAAAATGCCTTTTAGAAAATTCATCAAACAAATCTTTAGTTATCTTAATTGCATTTGAAATATTTTTAGTTATTGATTTTCTTTTTAGTTGTAAAAGAAGACATTGTTGTAAATTTTTTGCACCAACTCCAGCAGGATCCAAAAGATAAACCTTATCAAGTACGGATTGAATTTGATCTTCATTAGCATCAATACCTAGTGAAAAAGCTAAATCATCGGAGATATCAATCAAGTCTCTTCTTAAATATCCAAACTGATCTAAACTACCTACTATGAATTCCGCAATTTTTAAATCCTCACTACTAAATGAAAATGAGTGTAATTGATTTTTTAAAAACTGATTGAATGAAGTTCCAGATGCGAATGGGATAGCGGCTTCATTTTCTTCACTATAATTATTAGTTCTTAAGTTATAATCAGGAATATCATCATCAGACAAATAATCCGAAATATCTATCTCATCATTGTTAACTTCTTCTTTTTCATAATTTTCATCAGAATCAAATTCATCTATATCATTATCTTGGGTTTCATTTGTTGTGTCTAAAGCTGGATTTTCTTCAATTTCTCTTGATAGTTTCTGCTCGAACTCAAGAGTAGACAATTGAATTAATTTCATCAATTGAATCTGTTGAGGAGATAACTTTTGAGAAAGCTTTAATTGTAGTTTCTGATTTAGCATCTTAGATAATTAATCTAAAATTACAAAATAACAGGGAGAAAATTTAAAAATCTGCGTTTTTAGGTGTTCTTGGAAATGGAATAACATCTCTAATGTTTCCCATTCCAGTGATAAATAAAATAAGTCTTTCTAGCCCAAGACCAAATCCACTATGTTTTACAGAACCAAATTTTCTAAGGTCGAGATACCACCAAAGCTCTTTTTCATCAATATCCATTGATTTAATACGCTCTTTTAGAACATCTAGTCTTTCTTCTCGTTGTGATCCACCAACAATTTCACCAATTCCAGGAAATAAAATATCCATGGCCCTGACTGTTTTTTTATCATCATTAAGTCTCATGTAAAAAGCTTTTATTTTGGCAGGATAGTCATAAACAACAACAGGACATTTAAAGTGTTTTTCTACTAAAAATCTTTCGTGCTCACTTTGAAAATCAATTCCCCATTCATTAACTGGAAATTTAAATTTCCCTTTTTTATTGGGTTTACAATTTTTCAATATGTTGAATGCTTCCGAATAGGTGATTCTAACAAAATTATTTTCAATAACAAACTTAATTCTATCAATTAAACTCAATTCACTTCTGTCAATCTTAGGAATACTTTGCTCTTCTTTTAGCAATCTATCACTTAAAAATTTAATTTCCTTTTCACATTTATTGTATACATATTCAATTATATATTTTATAAATGATTCTGCTAAATCTATATTATCACTCAGTTCATAAAATGCCATTTCTGGTTCAATCATCCAAAACTCAGCAAGGTGCCTGGATGTATTTGAATTTTCTGCTCTAAAAGTTGGTCCAAAAGTATATACCTTTCCCATGCCTAATGCCATAGCTTCAGCTTCTAATTGACCTGAAACAGTTAGATTAGTTTCTTTTGCAAAAAAATCTTTAGAAAAATCCACATTATTATTTTCATCTTTGGGAATTTGTTTTAAGTCATGAGTTGTTACTTTAAACATTTCACCAGCTCCTTCAGCATCGCTTCCAGTTATAATTGGTGTATGTACATAATAAAAGTTATTATCATTGAAAAATTTATGTACTGCAAACGAAATTTCAGATCGTATTCTTAAGACTGAACTAATGGTTTTTGTTCTGGCTCTTAGGTGCGCATTTTCTCTTAAGAACTCAAATGAGTGTTTTTTCGGTTGTATAGGATATTTATCAGGATCACTTAAACCTAATATTTCAATATTTGCAACATGCATTTCAACATTTTGTCCTCTACCTTGACTTTCTACAATTTTTCCTTTAAGACATAATGATGTACCACTATTTATCTGAGATAAAATATTTTTATCAAAATTATCCAGTTCCACTACACATTGAAGATCTTCAATACATGAACCATCATTAATATTAATAAAGCGATTTGATCTAAAAGTTTTTACCCAACCACAAATTGATGTGGTGTCACCAATTTTTTTATTTATTAAAATATTTTTTATTTCACAGTGATCTGGCATGGCTAGAGTGATAAAATTTCTTTTTCTTTCACAACAAAAATACTATCAGTTTTTGAAATATAGTTGTCTGTAAGTTGTTGAATATCTTGCTCATAATTACTTTTAAGATCTTCAGAATAATCCGATTTTCGGATTTCGTTATTAGCATCTTTTCTAGCATTTCTGATACTTACCTTAGCTTTTTCAACTTCTGATTTGGCAACTTTAACTAATTCTATTCTTCTCTCCTCTGTTAACGGTGGAATATTTATTAAAATGGATTCACCATTATTCATTGGGTTAAATCCTAAATTACTATTTAAAATGGATTTTTCGATGTCTTGAAGTTTGTCTTTTTCCCATGGTTGGATTGATATTGTCTGAGAATCTGGTGTGTTAATATTTGCAATTTGATTTAGCGGAGTTAAAACTCCATAATATTCTACTTTTACTGTGGATAACATATTAGGGTTAGCTTTTCCTGCACGGATATTAACTAACTCTTTTTCCAAATACATTATGGAATTTTCCATCATTTCTTTTGAGCTTTCAATTATGAAGTCTAATTCTTCCATATTAATTTACTATTGTACCAACAGGTTTGCCCTCAGTAATTTTTTTTAGATTACCAGGTTTGTTCATATTGAAAACAACTATTGGTAGGTTATTTTCTTGACTTAATGTAAAAGCTGTTGAATCCATAACTTTAAGCTTCTTATTTATAGCTTCATCATAAGAAAGTTTTTCAAATTTTACAGCATCTTTATTTTTTTCAGGATCTATGTTATAAATTCCATCAACCCTTGTTCCTTTTAAAATAGCATCCGCATTAATTTCAATCGCTCTTAATACTGCTGCAGAATCAGTTGTAAAAAAAGGATTTCCTGTACCTGCACCAAAAATAACTACTCTTTTCTTCTCTAGGTGTCTAACAGCTTTCCTTTTTATGTAAGGCTCTGCAACTGCCTCAATTTTTATTGCTGTTTGTAATCTAGTTTGGACGTTTAGTCCCTCCAAGCTACTTTGAAGCGCAAGTCCATTAATTACAGTTGCAAGCATTCCCATGTAATCAGCTTGAACTCTATCAATCCCATTACTAGCACCTGATACCCCTCTAAAAATATTACCTCCACCTATTACAAGTGCTAATTCAATACCAGCATCAACAATTACCTTAATCACTTTAC
>Ga0163110_10001960_pt1 | contig 10526 bp, 11 predicted proteins | sample CRUFie1St17metaG_FD_108703 | JGI IMG/M metagenome (GOLD analysis project Ga0163110, IMG submission 108703) | Marine microbial communities from the Costa Rica Dome - CRUD Field 142mm St17 metaG | ecosystem: Environmental > Aquatic > Marine > Oceanic > Photic zone | place: Costa Rica: the Eastern...
ATCAAATATTTTATCTACCAATTTTACTACTACATTTATTTCAAAATCTATTCAATCAATTACAGCCGCATGGATTATAAGGTTGGTAGGTCTATCATTTGTCAAATATTTCGAACAAAATCAAAGCTGGGGAGATGGAGGAATGCAAGAAATCGTTGAGAATATATATGAAATTAATAAAAGAGAAGAAATTCTGAATAACTTCATTAATGAGGCAATTCAAAAAATAAAAAACAATAAAAATTATTCTCTTATAAAAAAATTACCGCCATACTATTAGAGACATTAGTAAAGTAGTCATTAAATGAACTGCGAAAATCAAAAACAGTAATTAATAATAGATAGATAATACATATGGCTATTGAGATAAAGCCTGTTAATTTAGCAATAAATTTAGATCTATTCATTAATATTTTTATTTAAAAAATTTGCTAAGTCTATAATATTTGATTCCTTAGTATTAAAGTTGCCAAATACAATTCTAAGAATGTATCTATTTTTATATAGAGGACGAGAAATCATAATTTTATTTTCTAGAAGCATTTTTTTCACTTTAAGTGACCATATATTAATCTGAATAGGATTCATATTCTTAGGTTCAAAAGAAATAATATGTAAAGATCCTGAGTAAATATAAAATTTTTCTTTATCCAAAATATTTTCAAATAGAATTTTTTTTCTAATTGAACTTTTTAGAATATCATCAATCCCAACTTTACCTAGGAACCTTAAACCTAACCATAATTTAATTATTTCTGCGGGTCTGGAGCCCTGTACTCCTAATTCTCCTCTATTTAAAATATCTCCAGTAGATTCTATATATGGTAAACCTGTATAAAAAGTATTTTTTAAGTTATTTATATTATCAACTAATAAAAGAGATGAAGTTTTTGTAATCCCGAGTAGCTTTTGTGGATTTATGGTTATGGAATTAGAAATATCAAGATTATTAATTTCTTTTATATTATGAAATTTGTTTTTAGATATAGCAAAAATACCACCTATCGAACCATCAATATGAAACCAAATATCATTATTTTTGCAAATTTTACCAATCTCATAAATTGGATCAATGGAACCTCTAATTGTAGTTCCAAGAGTAGCAACTATAGAAAAAATCTTTTTACCTAATGATTTACATTTTTTAATCTCGCTATCAAGCTTTGATATATCCATTTTTCCATAATTATCAGTTTCGACAGATATTAGATTTTCATCTTTTACTCCTATAATCCTTGCACATTTTTTAAATGAAACATGTGCCTCCTCACTGATAATAAATGAAGCATCAGGATCAAAGGTTAATTCTGCATTATATTTTGCGCAAACTAAAGCGTTCAAATTATTTAAAGTTCCTCCACTTGCAGCAATACCTCCTGAAGAATTACCAAAACCAATTTCATTAGCCAACCATTTGCATAACTCATTTTCAATGATTGAAATAGATGGAGAAAGTTCTTCTGCTAAAAGATTATTATTTAGGGCCCCTGCTACAAGATCTCCAACTATAGAAATCGCTAAAGGGGGAGGGTCCAAATGAGCTAGAGATCCAGGATGAGAAGGATTAAAAGATGAATATATCAATGAATTAATATCATCAAGCAACATTTCTATCTCACAACCTAAGTTGTTAGGCTCAGATATTATTTTCTTTTTATTTTGAGGTAGCGGGGATAATTCTTCTGATAGGGAAAACCAGTCACAGATAATTTTTGAAGTTTGATGTAATAATTTAAGTAACTCCTTATTATCTCCATTAGGAGAAGGAAAGTAATCTATAAGTAAGTTATTTAAATCAGATTTCATTATTTTGATTATCAATGATTGCTTTTTAAAATAAATTTATGAAAGAACAGTTAGAAATACACAATTTTAAAGATACTAGCGATAAAAACATTTTTTTAGAATATAGAAAATGGATGAAAGTTGTAATTAGAAGAGCTGAATCTATTGGTAAATTAGAATTGCCAATAGCAGCCTTAATAATAGACCAAAAAGGTAGATGTATAGGGCGTGGGACTAACAAAAGACAAATAAACAAAGATCCTTTAGGACATGCTGAATTAATTGCCCTAAGACAAGCAGCATTTTTGAGACAAGATTGGAGATTTAATGATTGCATTATGTTAGTTAACTTAGAACCTTGCCAAATGTGTGCTGGTGCACTAATTCAAGCGAGAATGGGTACGATAGTCTTTGCAGCAAAAGACAAAAAAAGAGGAGGTTTTGGAGGTTCTATTGATTTATCAAAACACAAAAGTGCTCATCATAAGATGAAAATTTATGGTGGATTATTAGAAGATGAATCACAAAAATTATTAAAGCTTTGGTTTAAAAAGTTGCGGACTGAAAAAAAGAAAATTTTTTAAGTTCAGTATCAAATAAATTTAATAACTTATCTACATTTTCCGAGGTTGAATTATATCCCATTAAACCAATTCTCCAAATTTTTCCTGAGAGTGTCCCTAAACCATTACCAATTTCTATACCATGATTCTTTAATAGATGATTTCTAAATGACTCACCATCGATGTTTGAAGGAATTTTAACTGTGGTTAAAGTAGGTAATCTATATTGTTCGGGTACATGCATTTCAAGTCCTAATTCAGATAGACCTTTATATAGTTTTTGAGAATTAGTAAGATGCCTATCCCATATATTTCTTAAACCTTCTTCTGCTAACAATCTTAAACCTTCTCTAATTGCATAATTCATATTAACTGGAGCTGTATGATGATAAACCCTATCTGCACCCCAATATTTATTAAGTAATGACAAATCAAGATACCAATTTGGTACTTTGGATTTTCTATTTATTAATTTTTCTTCAGCTCTCTCGTTCATAGTAAATGGACTTAAACCAGGAGGACAACTTAAGCCCTTTTGGCTACAACTATAGGCTAAATCAATTTTCCATTTATCAATAAAAAGTTCAACAGCCCCTAAAGATGTGACGGCATCAACAAGGAAAAGGCAATTATGCTTCCTGCATATTTCTCCAATACCTTCTAATGGTTGAAGCACTCCTGTCGATGTTTCAGCATGAACTATTGCAAAAATCGATGGTTTAATCTTTTCAATTTCAAATTCAATTTCATCAATAGAGAAAGCTTCACCCCAATTTTTTTCAATAACATTTACATCAGCGTTATAACGAGAAGCCATATCTATAAGCCTTTCTCCAAAATAACCCTTTTTTGCTATTAAGATTTTTTCCCCTGCCTCTATAAAATTTGCAATAGAAGCTTCCATCGCTGCACTGCCTGTACCACTCATTGGTAAGGTTACTCTATTATTACATTGCCATAAGTACCTCAGTAATTTTTGGACATCAGACATTAACTCCAAATATGCTTCATCTAAATGACCAATTGGATTGAGCGATAATGCTTTTAAAACCTCTGGATGAGCGTTAGATGGACCAGGTCCTAACAACAACCTTTTTGGAACAAAAGTATTTGAGAAATTTGGTAGTTTATCTTCTATTAAAGAAGAAATAAGCTTTGAATCTGTCAAAACCCTATTGCAGTATTATTTTAAATTAAACCAATATGGTTACTTAAGCGATGATTTTTAAAGGAATTTAATTCAATTTAAATATTTTCATACAAAATCTACTTAATAAAGAAGATTTAGTAAAAAAATATGATATTAGTGTTCAGAAAAGTTACGGTTGATACAAAATTAGTATCCTAAAATAACTAACTTTTGAAAAGGTATAAAAAATTTTTAATGTCCAAATCCTCACAAGATGTTTTAAGTCAAATTAAAGATGAAGGTATTGAACTCATCGATTTGAAATTCACTGATATTCATGGAAAATGGCAACATTTAACCGTTACTTCGGACATGATTGAGGAAGAATCATTTGTTGAAGGTCTTGCATTTGATGGATCTTCAATAAGAGGATGGAAAGCTATAAATGCATCAGATATGGCTATGGTCCCTGACTCTACTACTGCATGGATCGACCCATTTTATAAGCATAAAACATTAAGTATGATTTGCTCGATTCAGGAGCCTAGAAGCGGTGAGCCATATGACAGATGTCCTAGATCGTTAGCTAAAAAAGCTTTAACTTATTTAGATTCAACTGGCATTGCTGATTCTGCATTCTTTGGTCCTGAACCTGAATTTTTTCTTTTTGATGATGTAAGGTATGACTCAAAAGAAGGAAGTTGCTTTTACAGTGTTGATACAATTGAAGCCCCATGGAATACTGGAAGAGAAGAAGAAGGTGGTAACTTAGGATATAAAATTCAGTACAAAGAAGGATATTTTCCTGTATCCCCCAATGACACTGCTCAAGATATAAGGTCAGAGATGCTTTTATTAATGGGCCAACTTGGTATTCCTATAGAAAAACATCATCATGAAGTTGCAGGGGCAGGTCAACATGAATTGGGAATGAAGTTTTCTTCTCTTATTGAAGCCGCAGATAATGTAATGACCTATAAATACGTAGTAAGAAATGTAGCCAAGAAATATGGAAAGACTGCAACATTTATGCCAAAGCCTGTTTTTAATGATAACGGAACAGGTATGCATGTTCATCAAAGTTTATGGAAAAGCGGCCAACCACTATTTTTTGGGGAAGGCACATATGCGAATCTCTCTCAAACAGCAAGATGGTACATCGGGGGAATTTTAAAGCATGCCCCTTCCTTTTTAGCGTTCACTAATCCAACCACTAATAGTTATAAAAGACTTGTTCCTGGTTTTGAAGCGCCAGTAAATCTTGTATATTCTGAGGGCAATAGATCTGCAGCAGTAAGAATTCCTCTAACAGGACCAAGTCCTAAAGCCAAAAGATTAGAATTCAGATCTGGCGATGCTCTAGCAAATCCATATCTATCATTTACGGTAATGATGTTGGCTGGCATTGATGGGATTAAGAATCAAATCGATCCCGGAGATGGTGTAGATGTAGACCTTTTTGAATTAAGTCCAGAAGAACTATCAAAAATTGATACTGTCCCATCTTCGCTTAATGATGCACTCAATGCTCTAAAAGCAGATAGAGAATATCTTCTAGCAGGGGGAGTATTCACAAATGATTTCATTGATAACTTTATCGAAATTAAATATGAAGAGGTTCAACAACTTAGACAAAGACCACATCCACATGAATTTTTCATGTATTATGATGCCTAAAATATTTAATTTATAAAATTCATTTATCTCATTTCAAAATAAATTTTTTTGAGAATTTACACAATAAGTTCTCAAAAAGATTTTTTTTTTGTTGAAATAATAATATATATATATTGATATGGTACAAGACTCAATCACTAAAATAGCCTATAACACTCTTCAGCAAGGTAAAAGTATTGCAGGTTTAGCTCATAAAGAGATTAGTAGTAAATTAATGAATTTACTATCTCCTGATGAGAAATCAAATGATTTTAATATAGACAAAGTTCTTCTTTTAGATATTCAGAAATCAATGAGTAAATTAAGAGAAGAAGATTGGAACGATGCTGAAAATAATATCTATCCTATGAAATTATTATTTGACGAGCCTTGGTTAAGGTACTTAACACAATATCCAAAACTTTGGCTAGATATGCCTAGTACATGGGAACGAAGAAAAAAACAAAACAATAATGATTTACCAAAAAGCATAGAAAAAGAGAATTACCCAAATTATTATTTAAGAAATTTTCATCACCAAACCGATGGTTACTTATCAGACTTTTCAGCTAGCATTTACGATCTTCAAGTAGAAATTTTGTTTAATGGTACAGCTAATCCCATGAGGAGAAGGATAATTAAACCTTTAAAGGCTGGCTTACTTAATTTTAAAGAAAGGAAAAGTAGTTCAATAAAAATATTAGATGTTGCTACCGGCTCAGGTAGAACGCTAAAACAGCTTAGGGGTGCATTCCCAAAAGAAAAGATTATAGGTCTTGATCTCTCCGACTCATATCTCAAAGAGGCTAGTAGACATATTTCTAGCTTAGGGGGTGATTTAATTGAATTAATTAAAGGAAATGCAGAAGAACTTCCATTTGAAAATAATAGTTTTCAAGGTGTATCTTGTGTTTACTTATTTCATGAATTACCCAGAACAGTTAGAGAAAATGTTTTGAAGGAATTCATAAGAGTACTTGAACCAGGAGGAACACTTGTATTAGCTGATTCGATACAAGTAAATGATTCTCCTGAATTTTTAAGTATTATGGAAGGATTTTATAAGAATTTTCATGAACCATTTTATTGTGACTACATTAAGGATGATATTGATAATAAGATGAAGGAAATTGGTTTTAATGAAGTTTCTTCAAAATCTTTTTTCATGACGAAAGTCTGGTCTGCGATAAAATAAAAGAAAAACTTTAACAAATGAAATCATGGTCTGATAATACCCAGAGAATTGTAAAGGAATTAAACGAGGATCTAAAAATTGATCATAATAAATGGCATAAATTGAAAAGTAACAAAAATATAAGAGCTGCTGAATTAATTTCTTCAGCCTTATGTCAATTAATAATTGGCAATAATACTAAAGATGCGATTGCCTATTTAGAGGAAAGTATAAAGTGGCTCAAAGGTATTAATGTAGATACACCTTGTCCAGATAGGAACTCACATCTTTAAAGCCAATTGCAATCTATTCCCTTTCGGACTCCATCTGACATCGTCAAAACATTCATGAATTATATACAAACCTCTTCCATTAATTGAATCAACTTTTTTTGGTAAATTGAATATTCTTTTCTTTGGTTCTAAACCATTTCCCTGATCTTGAATTTGCCATACGCACCAATTAGGAGTAATTATTCTTTTAACTTTTACACTTTTATGTGGGTCAAGATTATTTCCATGTTTCACAGCATTAACAAGAGCCTCATGTAAACCTAGTTTTAATATGTAAAAATTTCTTCTTTTCTTTAATGGTTCTAATAACTGATCAACAAATTCAGTTAGTTGAAGAGAAGACTGTAATTCAAAATTAGAAGTGCCCTGAATAAAGGACATGAAGAATTTAAGTTTTCTTAATAATAACTTATTAGTGCTTCAACAATCAAAGACAATTATCATGTCTTAATGCTATTGAAGGATGCCTCAATATTGAATCCATTAGCCTTACCCCTCTTAATTGATTAACTAAGGGCATATGACCATCTGGAGCATCTAAAGACCATGAAAAAGCTGATGGATAACGAGTCCATATTCCATCTTTTTTCCATCCAATTCTTGGCCATAATAGATCATATCTTTTCCCAACTGATTTTAATAATTTAGCTTGTATTGAAAATCCAAATTTTCCTTGAGAATAAATTTTCCATAATCTATCAATAGTTTCAAGATCCTTTCCAGACATATTCTTGACTTCACTGTAAAAAACATAACCTCTTTTTTCTGCAACTTTACCTGCAAGTTCTCTTAGGATAGAACTGGTTAGTCTATCTGCTTCTTCAAAGTTTTGTTCAAGCAAATTTAATTGCAATTTTTCATAAATAATTTCTCTTTCTGTAAAAGTCAAAAACCAATTATTATAATTTTCATTCTTGAAAAATTCCGGCTTATGCCTTTTTAAAACTTGTAAAATCCAACCAAAAGCCCAATCATCTCCCGCTCTTTCGCTTTCTTTCAAAATAGTATCAGCAATCTCAAATAAAGAATCAGCTGAAGTTTCAATTTCCTTTATTAAACTTTTTCTTTTTCTTTGATTAGAATTAACAAAAATATTAACTAAATCATTTATATTTTTCATACTATTGTTTTTATCCTGCAAAGACATTTTAATAAGAAGACAAGTTTAATTAATTTATTTATATAATCCTATGAATTTCAAAAGTACAAAGCTTAAGGAATTTAGGAATTTAGATGGTCTTCTTATTGATGTAAGAAGTCCAGATGAATATTATAAAGGACATATGCCTAATTCAATTAATATTCCATTATTCAATAATGATGAAAGGGCATTTATTGGTAAAAAATATAAAAATGCTGGAAAAGATAAAGCTGTGCTTGAGGGATTAATAATAGTAGAAAAAAAAATTGATCAATTAATTGAAAATATTGTTTCAGAATATAAAAAATATATTTATAAAACTAAAAATCCAGAAATAAGTTCTCAATTAAAAGTTTATTGTGCTAGAGGGGGTATGCGATCCATAAGTATAAGTTGGCTATTAGAAAAAATTGGTTATAAATCTTTTAAATTAGAAGGAGGATATAAATCATACAGAAATTGGGTCTTAAATAGCTTTATTGATGATATTAATATTACGTTAATTGGAGGTAAAACAGGTACCGGTAAAACTAAAATTCTTAAAAATTTAATGAAAAATAATTATCAAGTAATAGATCTTGAATATTTAGCAAATCACAGAGGTAGTTCATTTGGAGGTTTAGGAATGACTAGTCAACCTACAAATGAGCAATTTGAAAATTTGCTTGCAGAAAAGTTAATAAATTTTTCCAAAATAAAAACGATTTTTATAGAAGCAGAAAGTGCAAATATAGGTAGTTGCAGAATTCCTCATGAATTATTTAAGCAAATGAAAAATGCAAAAAGGATTGAAATTCTTCAAAGTAAAAACAATAGAATATCTGAGTTAATTAGTACATATAGTGTCTTTTCACGAAGTGAATTAAAAAATTCAGTAAATAGAATTAGTAAAAGACTAGGTCCTCAAAGAACAAAAAGAGCAATTGAAGCTATTGAAAATAAAAATTGGGAAGAGGTCTGCAATGCTGTTCTGGAGTACTATGACAAGTGTTATGAACATGAATTAGCAAATAATATAAATGTTAGTATTATTAATATCCAAGATAAAAAAGAAAAAGAAATTATTGAACTGATTACTAAAAAATGTGACTAAAATAAAAAATTACAAAGAATTTTTTTTTGTTATAGAATCAATAAAACTAATAATGATTTATGTCAAAAAATAAAGAAGCGATAATACAGTTCTATGAAGGTGTCAGTGAACCAGTAGTTCCCGAGATAAGACTTACAAGAGGAAAGGATGGAACAACTGGTCAAGCTTTTTTTATATTTGAGAAACCTCAAGCTTTATCAAAATTATCAAGCGGGGAAATTATCGGTATGAAGATGATTGATGAAGAAGGTGAAATAACCACAAAAGAAGTAAAAGCTAGATTTGTTGATGGTAGCCCCACCTATGTAGAAGCGGTTTATTCTTGGAGAAATAAAGAAGATTTTGAGAGATTTATGCGTTTTGCGAATAGTTATGCGAAATCAAATGGATTAGGATATTCTGAAAAGTAATAGTCCAAAAAAAAATTGAATAGTTCTCTATTTTTGAAATTACTATTAACAAGTTTTGTACTTTTAATTTTTTGGAGTTTAAGAGACTTCTTTCTACTAATTATATGTTCATTAGTCCTAGCAAATATTATTTGCAATTTATGTAATCATTTAAAAAGTTTGTTAAAAATCCCAAGACCTTTGTCTTTAATATTAGTCATAATTTTTTTAACATTCATATTTCTCACTTCTGTTATTTTAATTTTACCTCCATTTATAAAAGAATTTAATGAAATTCTATTCGATATACCTAATGCATTAACAAGAGTAAACTCATTGATAAATTCAAACTTAGATAAAGTAAATAAATTATTTTATGGGGAGGATTCCAAAAATATTTATGATGGTTTAAATATTATTGATGAGTTTGCAACATTACCTGATGGAGCGAATATTGTTAAGGCCATTCAAGAAAGTTTAGTGAATTTAATAAATCTTGCTGGAAATTTAGGTTCTGGATTAATTAGGCTCATCTTTGTCATAGTAGTAAGTTTAATGATTTCAATTGAACCAAATTCCTATAAAGAAGTAGTCTTACTTATTACTCCAAAATACTTAAGAAATAAATTCAGGAATATTTTAGAAAAGTCAAATGTAGCTTTGTCCAATTGGTTATTTTCAATGGTTATAAGTTCGCTTTTTGTTGGGTTATTATCATTAATTGTGCTATATGTGTTTGATGTAAAATATGCAATTTCAAATGCCATTATTGCAATGGTCTTGAATATCATTCCAAATATAGGTCCAGTTTTGAGTGCAGTATTTCCTATTTCAATAGCATTGATCGATAATTTATGGAAACCTGCCTTGGTTCTAGGCTCCTACATAATTATTCAAAATATTGAAAGCTACATAATTATGCCTTCAATAATGAAAAAAAAGACTAATCTTCTCCCAGGTTTGACACTTATATCGCAATTTGGATTTACTTTCATATTTGGTCCATTAGGCCTAATACTTTCACTCCCTTTAGCAGTAGTTATTCAAGTAATCATTAAGGAGATTTCAAATCAAGACTTTAAGTTAGAAAATTATTAATTTAAATTTTTTCTTAAATAAGGAAAACTTATAATTATAAAAAAGCTAAGAGGATGTCTCAAAAAGGCATAATATATTGAACTTAATGTTAAGTAATCAAAAATAATTTTAATTTCATTTGAAAGATCCAAAAATAAAAATATTAGCAAAAAAAACAAATAATTATTTCTTTTCATATTGGAATTATTTACTATCCTCTATCAAA
>Ga0163110_10001962_pt1 | contig 10519 bp, 7 predicted proteins | sample CRUFie1St17metaG_FD_108703 | JGI IMG/M metagenome (GOLD analysis project Ga0163110, IMG submission 108703) | Marine microbial communities from the Costa Rica Dome - CRUD Field 142mm St17 metaG | ecosystem: Environmental > Aquatic > Marine > Oceanic > Photic zone | place: Costa Rica: the Eastern...
AGGGTTGCGGCTGGTTCAAGCACAAATGAACCCAACACCGGCAACAACGAGTTTTTGCGCGCCGTGAACGTGGAGAGGTACCAAAACGCGACCGTGCCCCCGGAGCTGGTGGACATTCCACAACCGTCCGTCGGTGAAACGTCGGTGGTTTGGTCCCGAATCCTTCACGATTTCAACGTCAGCGTTCTGAACACGGGTGTCAAGCAATTCTCTGCCAGGTACTGGCTCAACGGCACGGGGGTCGCCGACCCAACCGACACGTTTAGTGTACAATCCGAGGTCCGCAACGTAGATCCTGGCTCGCATGCCAACAACTCTGTGCCGCAGGTGCTCGGATTGGATTTTGACGCCACTTCGAGGTCGGGCAACTACAATGTCATCGGCGAAATGCAAGTCATCGGTTTTGCCGGGTGGGACGAACCGATTGAATTCCTAAACCAAACCGTGGTGTTTTCCGATTATAATTTCCAAGTCACGCCTGCTCAAAACATCGCCGTCCAGCCAGGGCAAACGGCTCGGCTGACCTACGCCATCGAGAACACGGGGGTTGCGGCGGACTCGTACTCGGTCAACGCCAGCGGTACGAGGTGGTGGGTTACGGGCATCAGCCATTCACCCGACACGGGCACGGTCTCGCCAAACGCCTTGGTCTACGTGAATGTGGATGTCATGGTGCCCGCTGACGCAGCCTCCAACCATTCCGACCTCATCACAATGGTCTTCGGTTCGGTCGACGGCGGTTTCACGAAAAGTGTGTCAACGCTCGTGCTCGCTGGCGAGTCGTACAAAAGCGACGTGCAAATGGACCAAGACACCAAAGAACTGACGCCCGGTTCGCCCAAAACCATTCAGGTCAAGGTCGTCAACGATGGCAATTCGCCGACCTCCTTCACGCTGGATGCTGGCATTTCCACCAATCCGCTCAACTGGGAGTTGTCGTTTTCCAGCACGACCACAGGGACGTTGTTCCCCCAACAGTCCGTCAACATCACCCTGACCGTCACACCGCCGATCATCAAGAACCCCATCAATTCAGCAGAATACAACACGGCAGGCGACGCCATGTCCGTTTGGGCGCAGGCCAGCGCGGCAGGAGGGGGCATACCCGCCGTCAATTCAACGCCGGTTCGCATCCTACCGGTCATCATTGTTGACCCAGGATTGCCGACCGAAAACATCGAAATGACGCCGGCTCAAGTCCTTGAAGCCCAACAAGGCAGCGGCCTCGACATGATGTTGGGCCTCGATGTTGAGGTCCGCCACAACCTCCGCACGGAACTCACGGAGACCGTCAATGCCACCTTGTCCCTTGGGCCGGTCGTGTTTGAGTCTGCTTCAACGGGCGGGTTTAACGAAACCAACCGCTGGAGTCTTGGTCTTGCGCCAACCCTGCTTCCTAACCTGACGCTCGGCGATACGGTTCAGCCCGCCCCCTACTTGACCATCCAAGGTCCCGCCGACGATTACCCGGTTGCGGGCACGTTGACGGTCCCCGTGAAGGCCACACCCACCTTGGGCAGCGTGCACACAAGTGCCAATGTCATACCGTCTCCCGTCACCCAAACGCTCACCATCACCATTCCGACCGTTCTCGGCGCCATAGGTCACAACGGGACCGTCCTCGACGCTATGGTTGGAGAAGAGACCTCCTTTGGCATCGATCTTGCCAATGTAGGCAACAACATGACCTCTTACCGTTTGGTGCTCAACGACCAAGTACCCGATGGCTGGGATGTATCGTTCTCAACAAGCAACATCATGCCGTCGACGACCGTTCTGAATGTTCCGGCTGACGTGGCCAACCACGGAAACAACTCCACCGAGCACATCGTGAAGTTCCCTATGGTGGTGACGACCGACCCCAACGCACCGGCCAACAGCGTTGGAAACATCGGCGTTGATGTTTTCGAGGTCGGCACCGGTGTGTACATCACGAGCTTTGTGGTGCCTGTTCGCGTTGGTGAGAAAGTCAACGCTTCCCTCTCGCCGCCCAGCCAAACGGTCAACCTCTCCATCGGCGAAACCATCACCACCAGCGTGGTCATCAGCAACGACGGCAACACGCCGGCGACCTTCGCCGTTGCGCTCGACACCACCAATGCTGGCGAAATTGACTTCACGCTCATGACGCCGACCATCGTTGAAATCGGTGCCGGATTTGAGTCCACCGTTCGGGTTGAACTCAAAGCCAACAGCGGCGCTTTGGCGGCAGCTAACTACCTAGCGACGGTTCTGGTCACCAACGCTGATTCGGACATCAGCCTGTCGGCGAACATCCTCGGTAACATCAGCATCAACAACGACATGCGATTTACGGCCCCTGCGTCAAACGCCGTGTTCGGCGTCAAGCCAGGTGAGGTGTTCACGGTGGACTACACGCTCATCAACCGCGGAAATTTGGTCGAGAACATCATCATCGAGACGAGCGTTCAAGGTGGTTGGACGGTAACACCAGCAAACGTTCCTCTGCAGTTGGGTGTCAATCAAAGCGCATCCGGCTCTTTTGATGTGGACGTCCCAGCGTTGAGTGACGACGATGCCATGCTCAGCGGCGAGGAGTACACCGTCACGATGAACGTCACCAATCAAACGACCCAGGAGTTGCTGACAACACACGTCTTCCGCCTCAGTGTTGATCCGATGTTTGAGGTTGAAGTTGAAGGTTGGCCATCAACCATGGATTTCTTGCCCGGTACAGACCGTAGTTGGGACGTGACGGTCAAGAACACAGGGAACACCGACGTTTCCGTGGCCGTGAATTACACCATTCTTCAAGCCGGATTGACGGTGCTGAGCGATGATTGGGAAGTCACTCCCGGAGCCGATTCAATCCTATCCATACCGCGCGGCGAAACGGTTGATCTGGAATTTTCACTACGCCAAAATGGAGCACAACCTGCTTTGACGCTCAAAGCCAACTTGGTCGTGACTCTTGAGCCGACCGATGTCAACATGCAGGGCAGTGCTGAGTACATCACGCTCTTGCAGATGAACCGCTTCTTCCAGCCGAACGAACAGCTGGTCGCAAAGAACGACGATGGTGATGGCGAAGAGTACGAAATCGAATACGCACACATCCCCACGGGCCCTGAACAGGCCGTTGCGTACGAGTTGGAACTTTGCGGTGCCACACGCTTGCTCAACCCCCCTCCAATTGGCGATGAATACAACTGGTCGTTCAGCATCATCGATTCCAACGATGCTGTCCAGACCCTTGACTTGACCGCTGTTTGCGGGTCAACCTCACTTGGCAACCGAATAACTCTGGACACCGCTCAACCTTACAGAGTGGAAATCATCGACATCACCGTTGATTCTCCGGTCCCGCCTGCGGTGCTCCCCAACGATGGATGGGACTTGGAGTTCAGGTTGTACCACCCCGACGAACACAACAACTACACCAATTGGGACGGATACGTGTTCAGGTATCGTCTTGACGTTTACGCGGACCCTGCAATTCAATCTCAGGGGCCTGAAGACCCAGATGCGTTCTATGAAGGGCAGGAAACCACCTATTCGGTGATTGTCAAAAACTACGGTACCGCCAAAGCCAACAACATCACGGCCTCGCTGGATTGTCATGGAGATGTCGATATTTTGGACCAGCCCGGCATGTTGGATGTGCTCAACGAATCCGCTGAACACACCTTCACCTGGACCGTACGACCCAAGGTGATCGACTGGTGGGAAGTCAAAAAGGAAATAACGTGCGATGCGTCCTTGTCCTTGACAACCGATGTGGTGTCGGAAAACGGTGAATCCCTGTTCGGCAACGACCCAAAAAACGACAACTCCCAAGGCGTTGGACTCGGCAAGGAGACGGTCCACTCATGGTCTCCAGACCTCTCCATCGTGTTCGTTGCGTGCGTTGTTGCTGGGCTTTTATCCATCATTTTCGTTCGACTCTCGAGCCAGTCTGAGAAATGGCAGTTGGGCGGCGTCTATGCGGGCGTGCTGGCCTTTGGTTTTGCTTTCCATCTGTTCAACGTTCAGTATTACGGACCGGCTGTTCTCCTGCTTTGCGTCGTCTACCTTTGGCGCATGACATGGAAGAGCAGCGATGAATTCCGTCTCATCCACGAGGACTATCAGCGAGCACGCAAAGGGACATCTACAGTGTACTCAGACCATTTCGAGGCGTTGAAGGACAGCCGACGGCAGCTCACCATCATTCTCTCCATACCGGTCTTGGGCATGCTCGCTATCGTTCTGGGTCTACCGCCGCAACTCTCGACCGCCAGCAACAACCTTGTCGCCATGGCTAGCTACTTCTTCCTCACCATGTTTGGCGTATGGTACCTGCTGAGGCGGTCTGACAAGATGTATGGCAACCTCTACGGCCGCATGACAGATGCTGAAATCCGTTCCATCCGTATTGAGAGGGACTTGGCAGATCCGGCCCGCCTGCTCAACGATTTGGCCGATGACGGTCTTGACTTCACGGCCATCCTCAGTGAGGGCACGCCTTCGGCATCATCGTCGGGATTGGACAGCGAAAAACAACCAGCTACGGACTTGGAATTCTCTTCGTCAACGGAGGTGGAAAGCGATGACTGACGACCTTGACGTTCCTGACGACGTGATGGCGGAAGAGCGAGCTCAGCGAGAGCAGGGCATTCGGGAGGCCTCTCAGACGCTTGAGCGCATCGCCCGACAGGCCGCCCGGAGAGAAAACCCCTCCCTTGCCGAGACCGACATGGATCTCAGCGAAGTGAAGGTCCACCTGAGCCTGCATCAACTTGGTCGAGCAAAGCGGTCGTTGCGTCGTGCCGAGCGCACGCTTGCCGAATTGGAAGAAGACGTTCTTCACCTGCGACGAAGCATCGCCATGCTGCATCGCTTGCTGGTTCACAAGCACATTTCATTGGAGGAGGCCGAGCGTATTCTCTACAAACTGAGAGAAGCCACAGCAGCAGCCGAAGTGGGCGATATTCGGGCTTCCACCGAAGAAGTTGAGGACCTCCTCGAGGACATGATTGGGGGTAACACCTCAACCCTCAACCCTTTCCTGTTCCGACACTTTTGGATGGGCGTCGACACCCGTTGGCCAGCCGGTGGTGAGTCCGGCGTGCTTCTGGTGCGGATCATCAACGACGGCCCCATTCCCATGCCAATGCTGCGGTTGAAGCCGCCGGTCCCAGAAGGTTGGACGGCCAACCCGCCCAACGTTGACCTGCCCATCATCGCCCCAGGTGGCAACATCCCGCTTCGCTTTGACATTCAACCTGATTTCCGTCTCTCTTCCGAAGACGTCCCCTTGACAAGGAAACTTTCGGTTGCGACGGCCTACGAAATGCGCTCCGGTGAAATCCACATCACCATGCGCGTCCAAAACCGCTCGATGGAACCGCTCTCTGAAGTGCTGCTGACGCCGTGGATACCCCCCGGCTACGCCACCGACGAGGTGCCGTTCATCCGCAATCTTGCTCCCGACGAAGTGGCCGCCATCCGCATGCCGCTTCGCATCAATCTCGGTCAAGGAGGTGCTCTTTGACCGCCATCCCATTCCACCCGCAGCGGCGGGGGATAAAATAAAAAAAAAGGTGAAAAACATGAAAAACGAAAGAAAGAACGAACAAAGCGACAACGTCGCTGCGATCGGTATCGGGGCAATGATTGTCTTCATTGCGTTGATTCTGGTTGCTGCGGTGGCAGCGGCTGTCATCATACAGACAGCAGAAAAGCTGCAACAGAACGCACAGAGTACCGGTGAGGACACAACAGACATGATGGCAGGTAAAATCTTCATCAACTCCATTGTGATCACGAACGCTGGTGCAAATCTGTACGTGACCTTTGAACTCGCACCCGGATCTGACCCATTAGCTGCAACAGCTATTGAGTACAACATCATTTGCGAGGGAACTGGCGGTGGTAACGGATTGACACAAACCGGTAACTTTGGATCAACAGCCGCTCCGGCTACGACCATTACTGCAACAGTGGCATCCCAACTCGGAACTGTTGGTGCTGCCGCAACCATCAACCCAGGTGCAACCTATACCGTGCAGATTGCCCCAACCGGCAACTGTGCACCAGCCTCACTTGCTTCTGACACCCTTGTCATTCAAGCAGGCGCTGGTGGATTCACGTATGAAGTACTCAAGTACGGTGCAACAGTCAACGCAGGAGATGTGGTCGTATGAAGTCCAACACTCAAACTCAAACCAACCTCGAAGAAGACAAGTTTGCAGCCATCGGTATCGGCGCAATGATCGTGTTTATCGCGCTCATTCTCGTAGCCGCTGTTGCAGCAGCAGTCATCATTCAAACTGCAGAAAAGCTTCAACAGAATGCTCAGTCAACCGGTGAGGATACCGCTGATTCAATGAATGGAAAACTCATGATAAGTCAAATCTACGCCGGAACAACCGCTGTCACGGATTACGAAGTTTACGCTCGTTTGTCTCCAGGTAGCGACGCGATCGCCGCCACGACAATTTTCTACCAACTGATTTGCCCAGCAAACGCCGCCCCAATTGAAGGCGGAGGTGCAGGTGCAGCAGCGGTTGTCGTTGACGAGATGGACCAAAGCAACGCCGCTATCGCTACCATTCAGCCAAACATGCCGGTGATGATTACCATCCCTGGCGGCGCATGCGCTCCAAACGCTGGTGGTAACGCCAACCTCGACGTGCAACTTTACCTGCACGTTGGCGGCGGTGGCACGACGTTTGAGACCATGAACATCCCTGCTACTGTGAACCAAGGCACGCCATTGATCTGATGTTTGAAACGAGTTTTCTCGTTTCAAAATGGAGGAATATCAATGGCATGGCCATTTAGTGGAAACTCGGGTGGAAACAAAAGCGCTGACCAATCGATGAGTGAGGAACGCCTGAAGATACTGGCCAACGTGGCCGTAGAACAGGTGCCGTTTCCCGAACAGGGCTTGCTCACCGAGGAAGATGCGTGGACCATTTCGCCCGGACCAACACGAGCGCGAATCAACAGCCAGCAGAGCGTACCTAACGTTGCGGCGACCCTTGCGCCGGCGCCCACGCCGGTGCCGGCAGCGCCAGCGACAGTGGACACATCCGGTCTTGAGCGCCTCATCAGCAGTCGCTTGGACATGGTTGAGGACGTTCTTCGCATGGTTGAACACCGTCTTGAGGAGGGTGTACCGTCCAGCGGCATCGACGAAGGGTCATCAGAAGACGACGACCACGAGGAAGAATACGAGCACGACAGCGCCACAGGCGACCGAATCATCACGGCCAGTGGTGAAGTGGTTGAAGTTAGCGGTACCGCCCGCATGATGGAAGACGACCAGGGGCAACTGGTTGAGCTGTACGAGGCGCAAGCCTTGGCGGCCAATCCGTTCCTCGTCGCCCCTCGTTCGAGCGGCTCCGGCAACGGACACTCAAGCACCGGTGCGCCAACCGTGGCAGCGTTGTTGCTCGACCACATGTCCGGCATGGCGGCCGTGAGTTTCACGCAGAAAGCCATGGAATCGGGCATGTTGAGTGAAGATGAAGGACACGCTGTTCTCGCTATCGTTCAACTCGCAGAACCTGGCGACCCCGAAACGGCGCTTGAAGACCACCTGCCTCATCGGCAACTGTTGGTCTTTTCAGCGCTGGTCTCGTCATGGCGTCAGTTGCACATGCTTCAGGGAGAAGAGTGACATGGGCGCGTCGGTCGGTGTGGGTGGACTCATTATCGGCATTTCGATGCTGGTGGTGTTTTCAATGGCATACCAGTCCATTTCAACACAGATTGAATCGGGTGTTGACAGGATTGAGGAGGCCGAGGAACCCTTGCCGACTTTTACCATTGACGACGCCGTCATCTACACCGGTGCCATCGTTGACGTCACCATCGTCAGCGGCGGTTCGGGCTACACCAGCGGAGGCACGATTGAAGCATCAAGCGGAAGCGGCGGTTTTTCCGCCACCTACACCGTCAACAGCTCGGGAGCGATCACGGCCGTGGAAGTCACCAGCCACGGCAATTACACATCGCTGCCCACCCTTGTTGTGAACGGTGGTGGAACGCCAACCTCTGTTGCCAGCCTCACCGCCGTCCGGGGCAACGTCTTGTACGCCAACATGACCAACACCGGCTCGACGACCGTTGACCACGACGACATGTGGTTGTTTCTCGACGGACAGGACCCCACACCGTTCTCAACGGTGTACCAGTCCTCGATAAGTTCCAACCTTTGGTTTTCTGGAGAAACGCTCTTCCTGAATTGGTACGATACAGGCCTAAATGGCGATGAACGAATGACCCTCTCGGTGGGCTCCACCACCGTCGGGCACGGGTTGTGGTGATGGCATGGCTGACGGCGGCGCATCTTCGATGATCATGCTCATCACGGGCTTGTTGATTTCGGGCGGCGCCAGCGCCGTGCTCATCGCCGAATGGAGCGACGCCGTGCGCGTGACCCAAATCAACGAACGCGCTTCTGCTGACCAGGACGATGTTTCTGTGGCCCTTGCCGGCGATCCGGCCATGGTGGCTCACAACACGACGGCCAACACCATCGTGCTGTATTTCGTCAACACGGGAGCTCACGACCTTGACACCTCGGACCTTGAGGTGCTTATCGACGGCGAAGCACCGACGTCCGTAGCGACGTCGGTAAAACCGAGCGGCACCGATTGGAATCCAGGCGACCTTCTGGAGGTCACGTTGACCGAAGCGAGTTGGTCGTATTCAGACGGCGACGATGTGGCGGTTTACTTCATCGGTGTTTCAGAGAGCGTTAACGGTCGCGCGCACTCAGCGTCCACGAATGCGGAGGTGAGGTTGAATGCCTTCGCCTGAAGACAACCCTTTCATGACGGCCCACAAGCCGGTCGAGGACGGTTTTCCCTTTGTGGTTGAAACCGATTCTCTGGCCGACTCGATGGGTTTGCGGCTTCCGAACCGCTCGCTTTACCTGCTCCAAGGCAAGGTGGGGGCTGGGAAATCCCTCATTGCGCAACGCCTTATTCACGGCATGGCTCACAACGGTGTGAAGGTGCTCGTCATCACCACCGAACTCACGACCCGTGGGTGGATTGAGCAAATGGAAAGCATCGGCTACGGCATGACCGAAGCGATTCGAGAAGGTCGCGTCATGGTGCTGAGTCGCTACGGAACGGTGGCCGACGCACGCCAAGACGTGACGCTTCAGGAAGTTCTCAACAGTCCAGCCATTCCAGCAGCCGACGTCATCGTGATTGATTCCGCCAGTTCCCTGATGCCGGAAGGCGGGACCAGAGCAGATCATTTCGCGCTCATCCAACAACTCAGAAAAATCGCCTCGGACGGACGCTCCTTCATGCTGTGCGCAGACCCAGAAGAAATGGACGGCACCTTGCTGCACACGCTTCGTGCCTCAGCCGAGGTCGTGCTGGATTTGGAGAACGCCATGATCGGCGGGGAACTCAAAAGAAACATCATCATCACGCGCTTCCTTCGGGCAGCGGGACCGATTCAGACTTCGGTCGGTTGGCGCGTTGAGCCCGGCATGGGCTTCATCGTTGACATCACGGCGGTGAGCTGAGGAGGGGGACATCATGGTGGACGAACCTCGATTTGCAAAGGGCGACCTGAACGGCGTCATGGCGGCCTACCCGCACGTGGCCGAGTGGGTTCGTGATTTCGAGATGAGGTACGGTTCTCGGCCTATCTATTACGGACCGCTCGACCGGGATGCGAAAAAGCAACGTCCGCTCAACCTCATCTACGTCACCCGTGAACCCATCTTTGTCCACATCTACGAACCTCCGGCCGACGACGACGGTGGCGGGACCATTTTGTGGTTCGGTCTGGAACCACAGTTGACCGAAGAGGAAGAGAACATCCGACGAGAACTCGTGGAAACCCTCCTTCAAGAAGCACCGACAGCGCCGTCCTTCACCACCGATAACGAGTTTGAGAACATCCTCGAACAAATGATTGAGCGCTACACCATCCTCGACCGAGACGCCAGCAACCTCGTTCGACGGCAAGGACGTCTCTGGGAGATGATCGGGATGGACGACAAGCGCCTCACCGTGTCACCCGCTCAGCGTGAACGCTTGACCTACGTGGTGATACGCGACCTGATTCGGAACGGTCCGCTAGAGCCTCTTCTGTCGGACGAAATGCTGGAAGACATTCACTCCGTTGGGCTCAAGCACATCCACATGGACCACAAGGTCTTCGGCATGGTAACGTCAAACATTCGCTTCAGGGAACGCGAATTGCTTTCTCGCTACCTTCGAGCGATGTCCGAGCGTATCGGTCGGCCGGTATCGGACAACAAACCCATCATTGACGGCGTGCTTCTCGACGGTTCCCGTATCAACATCATCTTCTCCGACGACGTGTCCATGCTCGGGCCGTCGTTCACCATCCGCAAATTCGCTGAGGAAACAATTTCGGTCATCCAACTCATCAAGTGGGGAACGATGTCGGCGCAACAAGCGGCTTACATTTGGATATGCCTGGAATACGGCATGTCCGTTCTCGTGTCCGGAGAAACGGCCTCCGGAAAAACCACGACGCTCAACGCCATTCTGCCGTTTATTGACCACAACGTCAA
>Ga0163110_10001963_pt1 | contig 10512 bp, 8 predicted proteins | sample CRUFie1St17metaG_FD_108703 | JGI IMG/M metagenome (GOLD analysis project Ga0163110, IMG submission 108703) | Marine microbial communities from the Costa Rica Dome - CRUD Field 142mm St17 metaG | ecosystem: Environmental > Aquatic > Marine > Oceanic > Photic zone | place: Costa Rica: the Eastern...
GCTGCTGAGATTGTTCCTGCTTCGTCACCAGCGAGTAGGGCGTCTCGGCCATCAATCATTGCGGCTAGAAGTCCTTCGTTGGCTAGAGCGGTTTCACCATCTGACCCGAGAGTTCCGAAGTCTTTGGCTCGCTTATTGGCGGTTGCAAAAGGTCCGCATCCTGGGGCTGCACCATGATAGAACGCCCATGCTTCATCCCAGTTATGTACAGCTCCTGATGCTACGTCAAAGTTGCCATCTGCAGCTTTCGCAAGAGCAGCATTGAGTTCGTGAACGACCCAGGCAATCATGATTTGGTTCATGATTCCTTTTTGGACACCTTGTTTACGAACAGCGTCTGATTCACCGGCCCAAACGCCAGTTCCATTAAGTGCCGCACTGACAAAGTCATCTAGTGGTGTTGGAGTTCCATAGTAAGTATCAACACCATGTTTCTTGCCTTCACCAACTGCAAAGCCTCCAATTGTTCGAACTGAACCATCGGACTTCACGGAGTGAACACCATTGGCATAGATTTCAGCAATCTCGCTCCACTGATAGTCACCTACAATGTCGTTGATATCACAGATATCTTGAACAACTAGTCGGTGAGTGTCAACGTTTGATGCGTATGCGTATCCGCCATCTGCTGGCGTTGCATCAGCTGTTGGTACTCCAGCTGCTGTTGAAGATGAGCCGGAACTAGAAGCAGAAGCAGAAGCAGAAGCTACTGCGGATGCTGAGCTAGATGCTGATCCAGATGCTGATCCAGATGCTGATCCAGATGCTGATCCAGAGCTAGAGCCTGAGCCAGAAGCTGAAGCTGAGCTTGAACTAGAACCGGAACCTGATGAGCTCTCTGAGCTGTCGAGGTCTCTTACTGATCCTCCGTCATCATCACCACAACTAGCTGCGATCAAGCTGAATACAGCTACAACCGACAACGCTAATAAATATAATTTTTTGGATTTCAAATTTCCTCCATTTATTGGGGTATAAGGGTTACCTAACATACTATCTTAGGTTAGCTTTTTAAAACTGCAACACCTTCTGCCAAATTTAACAATCTCAGTCTTTTAGCGACTTAAACACTGTTGAGTTCTTTATAAACAGCCGGAACAACTTTTCGGAGATACGGGAATAGCTTTATGAAGCTTTCACCTGTAGTACGAAAATGATAACTAATTGGGACTTCAAGGTATATGTACCCTTTTGCCAGAAGATCCAGAGTAATAATTTGGGCGTAGTTAAAATCGTGAATTACTTCTGCAGCAGAAGCTGCTCTAGGAGAAAATGCACGATATCCACTTTGTCCGTCGGTGATTTTCCGTCTTGCTATGACTGAGAGAATTCTCGTGAGCACTAGGTTTCCGAAACGTCGATGAGGTCTCATGAATTCTATATCGCCGAGAAATCTGCTCCCAACAACATAATCTGCTTTTCCTTCGAGGATTGGGGCGACGAGATTTTCTAGTTCCTCAGGAGGGTACTCACCGTCTGCGTCTGCAAAGACTACGGCACTTGATTGTCGTTTTACTCCTTCTGATAAACCAACTCTGACTGCTGCTCCAAGACCTTGATTTGAATCCAAAGAGATAACTTCCGCACCTGCTCCTTTTGCTTCTGTAGCTGTGGTGTCTGAAGATCCATCATCTATCACAAGGCATTCAACGGGTAACCCACAGACGGTATCTGGAACGCGTTGAATGCAGTCAGCAACAGCATCTTCTTCATTAAATGCAGGTAAAAACAGCAATACAGGATTGTTGGAGTACTGACTCTCCGGGAGCAGTTCTTTTGTTTTCTGTAATCTGAATCTCCCTATAAAGCTTGGTTGAGGTGAAACTAATGCGATGCCGCCAGCAAGTAGTGAATAGGAAGTTTTCAGCGCATGTGCAGTTAATGATGCGACAAGAGCGATGTCGGCGTCATACCCTAAGGTTACATAAGCAGCAACTGCTGCTGCCTCATATGTTCCAAACCCACCAGGAGCAATGGCTGCAATTTGGGCAGCTACAGCGACAGTCGTGACAAGGAGAGCATCTGGCCAAGAAATATCTAGACCCGCCCAGTGCGCACTTTGCCATACTAAAATTGATTCCAAGACCCATGCAATAGCTGTAAGGGTTATTGCTGTGGGCCCCGGTAGCGTCACGGCGTCGTTTCTTTGAACAATGCCCTTTAGCCATTTCCATGAAGTAATTGCTATGGCTAGAACTATTCCGACAACTAGCCAACCAAACCAACCAAGAATGTCAGAAAAGGCAGAGGGAGCTATTAGCACTCCAATGACGATCAATGACAAGATATCTGCAGACCGTAATGTGAGAGTTGAGGCTGTCGCTGCATCAAGAGACGTATCGCTTCGCTTCGTGATGCTCAATACCCTGAGAGGTTCACCTAGGCGAAGGGGGAGTACATGATTCGCGCCTAGTGATAAATGAATTCCGGCAAGACTTTGTCCGATTGATATCGAAGGAAGAACTTTCTTCCATGCAATAGCTCTGAGGATAAAGGCGATAAGAAACGCACAAAGAGCAATAACGACTTCAGCTGGTTTCTCACTAGCTTGTTGTAAGGCATCTTTAAATGCTGCGTAATCCAGTAGCTGAAAAATAATAATTCCCGCAATTAAAAAACTGACTATAGAAAAACTTGCGATGATTTTGGGATCGTTGATCCTGCTGTGCTTCAAAGAAAAATTCATTACAATATGTTAGGGTAGCTTTACATTTTTTGAAAAGTCAGGATATGATTCTTTGTCATGATACTTAGAACTTTTCTTACAACCGTTTTATTAGCCTCACTACTATTTGGATGCGGAGGGAGTGACCCTGAGTTTCTTGATGGACGTGCCGCAGAAATCTATGGTGGCGAATGTTCCGGAGGAAATGGAAAATCTGTCACTATTTATTCGGGGAGAACTGAAAATCTAATCAATCCTGTCCTCGAAGCCTTTGCATGCGAAACAGGTACTAATGTTCAAGTTCGCTGGGGATCGTCAATTAACTTGGCTCTTCTACTCAATGAAGAAGGATCAAAGACTCAAGCAGATGTCTTCCTTTCACGTTCTCCAGGTCCTGTTGGATACTTGGAGTCTAAAGACCTACTCGGCCAGATCGGGGAAGATGTTCTTTCGCTAGTAGATGAACAAAACCATTCCGCAACAGGAACATGGGTAGGTTTTTCAGGTCGGAAGCGTGTGCTGGTCTATAACACTGATGAGTTCAGTCCCGAAACACTTCCAGAGTCAGTTTTTGATTTAACAGATCCAAAATTTAAAGGCAAGGTTGCTATTCCTGGAACAAATGGATCTTTCGTAGACTGGTTCACAGTCTTTATCGATCAATATGGAGAAGAGACTGCCACACAATGGTTGAATGACATGGTTGATAATGATGCAAAATACTATCCAAATAATAGGTCCATCGTTGAAGCTGCCGGACGTGGTGAAATCTCAATGGGATTGGTCAACCATTATTACAACTATCAAGAAGTAGCTGCTAACCCTGATACTCATAAGGCTTTGAACTACAGCTTTAACGATAATGACATAGGTTCTCTGCTTGTGATTACGGCGGCTACAAAACTGGCATCAACTGAGACGGGTGAAGCGGCGGAAGATCTGCTTGCGTATCTATTAACTGCTCCTGTTCAACAGTACTTCACTGACCGGACATTTGAGTATCCTTTAGCAGCTGGAGTATTACCAAATGCTGCGCTTCCTGCGTTAACAGCGCTGGAAATTGGGTCAGTTGATTTTGATAAACTTGGCGGAGGTTTTGAAGAAGCGTCGCGAATCGTTGAGGCGAGTGGCATCCTTAATAGGTGACACAAATAGAAATTAAGCGGGGCGCCCCAATTGGATTACGGGTAGTTGTATTTGCGCTTGCCTTTCTTTTTAGCTTTCCTGGAATTTACCTTATTTGGCGGAACCTAACTGAAGATTCTGACCCTATAAGCCTTATTGGTACTGAGAGAATACTTTCTCCTCTTTGGAGATCTGTTTCCTTGGCGTTGGCGGTTTCTGCTTCTGCCGCTGTTATCGGAACGTTACTTGCTTGGTTAACAAGCCGAACTGACATATACGGATGTAAAGTTTGGAAATTACTACTTCCTATTCCTTTGGTTTTTCCCACGTTTCTTGGTGCTGCCGCTTTCATTAGAACGATGAACCCTGGCGGGCTTATGAATCGGTTCTTTTCGACTTTAGGGGTCGATCAGACAATTGAAATGCGAGGTTTTTTCGGAGCTTGGCTTGTGCTAACACTCTTTTGCTACCCATATGTTTACCTTCCAGTGGCAGCACGATTCAGGCAGTTACCGCGCTCTTTAGAAGAAAGTTCTCGTGTTCTGGGACAGACACCAGTTAGAACATTTCGAAAAATAATTCTTCCTCAAGTCGGTCCAGTTATTGCAGCAGGAACACTTATTGTGTTTCTTTATACAATAAGCGACTTTGGTGCTGTGCAATTAATGCGTTATGACACGTTGACCCGAAGTATTTTCACGGCTCAATTAGCTAACCAATCAGTTGCCTTAGCTTTAAGCCTTATCTTGTTATTACTAGCGGGCGTAATTGTTCTTTCAGAGCGCATATTTTCACGGGTTACGTTTAAAACAGACCAAGCTGTGTTGGGAAAACCATTGGAATATGAGTTAGGGAAATGGAAAATTCCTGCATTTATTTTCACAACATTTGTGAGCCTCCTGTCAATCGGCGCTCCTCTGCTTGCTATTGGTGATTGGGCATCAGATGGAATTTTTCGCTCTACTGTCGGAGGGCGCCCACTTACGATTGATCGCGAACAGGTATGGGAGTCAGCGTGGAACACGCTATCAATTAGTGTGATTGCAGGAATAGCAGCTGTTCTTGCTGTACTTCCAGTTGCGTATATTGTCGCCAAATATAAATCACGTATCGGAAGTTTTTCTCATGCAGTTGTTATATCAACATTTGCATTACCTGGTCTCTTGATTGCTTTAGCGATGCGCTTTTGGACGCTCCGAACTGATTGGGCCTTTGACTTATTCAATAATACAAAAGCATTGCTTGTGTTTTCGTACGTTGTGCGATTCGGATCTCTCGCTATGGGTGTTGTTCTACTTGCAGTTGCAACTGTTCCTCAACGTTTACAAGATGCCGGGAGGACGCTTGGCGTTCAGCGTGGGTCCAGGTTTTTTAGAATTGATCTTCCGTTAATGACTCCAGGTTTAGGAGCTGCCGCTGGTTTAGTTATCCTTTCAACTATGAAAGAACTACCAATTACACTCCTTATCTCTCCGTTAGGTTTTTCCACGCTAGCTACGAGGATCTTTAGTTCCTTTGAAGATGCCTTTGTTACTGAAGCGGGAATAATGGCGTTAGTTCTTGTACTTATATCGTTTTTCCTAACCTGGTTTTTGGTTATTAGGAAAGCAGATCATTTCTGATGCGCTCGTTTACTCTTAAATTGGCGTTGGTGTTCTTCACTACGTTACTTATAGCGATGAGCGCTATTAATGCTCGAGCAACCTATGGGGCGAAGATCAGCGTCGATGAACCGCAGTATCTCCTCACAGCGCTAAGTCTTGCGGAAGACTTTGATCTCGATATCAGTGACGAACTTGATGAACAACGTTACTTACCGTTTCATGAGTTGCGACTAAATCAGCAAACCATAGATCTCAATGACTCTGGGCAACGAATTAGTCCTCATGATCCACTTCTACCACTATTCCTTGCGTTACCTATGGGTTTAGGGGGATGGCTTGCCTCAAAAATTGCGTTAGCAGTTTTAGCTGCGGTAACTGCAGTAGTTACGCTTTGGGTTGCTGTTAGAAGATTTAACGTTTCTGCTAACATTGCCACAACTGTCGTGGCAGTGCTTTTTGCATCACCACCAATGACTTCGTATGCGACACAGATTTACCCTGAAATGCCGGCAGCGCTTGCCCTTATCACCTCTATAGCGGTCATTACGGGGACAACAACGCGAAAACATGTTTTGGCTTTGATTCTCGCCTTAACAGCTTTGCCCTGGTTGTCTGTCAAATATGTTCCCGTAACGGCAGCCATGGCAGCATACTTTCTTTATAAAAATTGGAATAGTGAACGAAAAAAAATCTACTTCTTCTCAGTAATGATGGGGATATCAGCAATTGCTTACCTGATGATTCATAAACGTATTTATGGGGGGTGGACTGTTTACGCTTCCGGAGATCATTTTGTTAATGGCGAATTTGAAGTTGTGGGACGAAACCCAAACCTCGCTGCCAGAACACGACGATTATCTGGCCTGCTTTTAGACCAACAATTTGGTTTGATTCCTTGGACTCCAGCATTTTTTGCACTCATTCCTGCATTCGCATTTACGGTAAAGGAGCGTTTTAAAGAAACGTTCCTTCTACTCCTATGTGCTGTTGTGGGATGGTCTGTCGCTACATGGGTTGCGCTAACCATGCACGGGTGGTGGTGGCCAGGAAGACAACTTGTAGTGATTTTGCCAACTGCAATCATTGCTTTGGCAATACTGGCAGAAAGATTCAAAATCTGGAGATGGTTTATTTATCTGGGAGGAGCCTCAGGGGTCACTGCTTGGCTGTGGTTAGCATTCGAAGCAACAACTGACCGACGAACCCTTGTGGTTGACTTCTACGAAACTAGCTATCCGATATATCAGGCACTCGCAGATGTGCTCCCTGATTTTACTGACTTTGATCAGTCTGCAATTTTGTCGAACGGTGTTTGGTTAGCGGGGATTGTAGTTGCCACCATCCTTACGATTACCAGAAAGACGAAAGTTCCAACACGGCGTCCATTTATTCGCTATGAGACTCGCACACAAACATTGAAAATTCAAGGGACAAAAAGCAAGTTAAAGATTTCTAAACAGGTTTTTGAAGAACACTAATTTGTAGCTTAAAGCGTGGGAACTAGCTCTTGGGTCAGTGAGAGGTGTTGCTTTCTGAGCCCGTCCAAAAGTGAAGTTGTTGCTTCCCAGCCAAGAAGACTCTTCACGCGAGCGGTTGAGGCAGTGGTTGCTTTAGGGTCTCCAGGAGGTAAGGGGAAATTATCTATACGCGTTTTGGATCCTGTGATCTCCTGAATCATGTTGATTACTTCATTCAGTGATGCAGACACTCCACCCCCGATATCGAGAGGTTCCAATTGGGAGTTATCAAGGTGTAACCCAGCCTGTATCGTAGCTTCAACAACATCTTCAACGAACGTGAACTCTCTTGATTGTGTTCCATCTCCGCGAAGAGGAAATCTATATGAACCCGGCAAAGAAGCTCGGAATAGTCTATTCATAGCCATGTCTGGTCTTTGGCGTGGACCGTACACTGTGAAATACCGAAGAGGGACAAGAGACAAACCTCGTTCATGATAAACAGTGGCAAGTTGCTCACACGCAGCTTTTGAAACACCGTACGGACTTATCGGTTGTATTTTTCTTCCTTCGTCTGTAGCTGTTGATCCATAAATTGACGAGCTGGATGCAAAAGCTACTTTTTTAACGTTTGCTGACAGTGCGGCTTCAAATATTCTTTGCGTCCCATAGATATTAATTTCTACATTATCTAGAAATCCATTTCCCCAAGAATCCTGAACGCCTGGGCGTGCCGCCAAATGAAAAACAGTGTCATCTCTTTGAAGTAACGACGAAAAGTCAAATGTCCTGATATCACTTTTGATGAGCTCGAAAGAGTCATTGTTCAGCGATTGGTTCAGATTTAGCTGCTTACTGTCAGGGTCATACCATGGGTCAAAATTGTCAATGCCAATAACCTTATGCCCTCTTCGCAGAAGCTCTTCTGATAGATGGGATCCTATAAAACCGGCTACTCCGGTAATGATTGCACGTGTCATTATGTAAAAGATTATTGTAGAGTTATTCAAGCGCAGTTTACGCAACTAATTAGGCTTACTTTACATACTCAATAGGAAGACGACAACCCATGGGTTCATTTGGAATACGTACATGGCTGAGATAGTAATTATCGGTTCAGGTCCTGCTGGGTTAATGGCTGCCTGGAGAGCTGTGGAATTAGGGCATGAGGTAAAAGTTTTTGAATCTGCTCCAACGGTCGGGGGAATGTCAGGAAGTTTTGAAATCGCAGGAATACGCGTTGACTATGGATCGCATCGCCTGCACCCATCTACCCCGCCCCATCTTCTAAATAGGATCTCAACACTTCTCGGCGATGATCTTCAAACCAGAGAACGCAACGGTCGAATTCGGTTATATGACAGATGGGTTTCCTTCCCGTTACGAACAACGAATATGGTTCGTCACCTTCCCTTATCGTTCTCAGTTAATTCAGCTCTCGATATTCTCCAGCGCCCTTTTACGAAACGCTCCGATCTTACATTTGACGACGAAGTTACTAACCGCTTAGGAAAAACAGTTGCTTCAGAGTTCTATGGCCCGTATGCAGAAAAGCTCTGGGGCGTTCCAGCTAACCAGTTAGACGGTGAACAAGCACGCAGGCGCGTTTCCGCATCATCTCCGCTAGCGATCATTAAACGATTAATTAAATCTTCAACTCCCACTGGGCGAACATTCCTGTATCCACAAAACGGGTATGGTCAGATTGTTGAAGCTATCGCTAATGCAGTTATCGATAATGGAGGAGAGATACATACAAATTCTCCAGTTACACATATCCAGGTTGAAAGTGAATCAATTCAAGTAACTGCTGGAGGGAATAGTATTACGGCTAAACACGTATGGTCTACTGCACCTCTTACGAAACTTGCTGAGATCGTTGACCCAAAGCCGCCGAAAGAAATTTTGGCAGCTTCGTCCTCTCTACGAGTACGAGGCATGGTACTTGCATATCTTGTTCTAGATCAAGATCAATACACGGAATACGATGCGCATTACTTACCAAGCCAGGAAACGAATATAGCTCGACTTTCGGAACCAAAAAATTACAGAGATGGCGGTGATCCAGAGGGAGTAACAGTACTATGCGCAGAAATTCCCTGTTGGCCTGATGATGAGGTGTGGAATAGTCCTAACCAAGAAATTGGTGAATTAGTTATGTCAGATTTAGTGAAGTTAGGTTTGCCATCTGCTAGACACGTTGAAACGCAAACTCGAAGACTTCCTTCGGTTTACCCTGTCTTTGAACGTGAAACAATGGAAGATCGAGAGACCCTTCTCAAATGGGGGCAATCACTTGGAAATCTCATTCCATTTGGTCGGCAAGGATTCCTTGTGCCAGATAATCTTCACCACACATTAGGTATGGGCTGGGACTTAGCTGAATCCATCGGTAAAGAAACGGAGTTAAACGTCGGCCATTGGAAAGATTCAGTTGAGCGTTTTAAGAAAAATATTGTTGAAGATTAATTTTAAAATATAGCAAGTACGACTTGCAAATGTTGTTAGGCATACCTAATATAAGAATGTGGATTACGGTAAACATCGCTTAACAACTTCCCCAGATGTACACCTGCGTCCACATCTACATATAACAAAAGCAAAAAAAGATCTAGAAACTGTGCGGCTGGCTGTGCGGCCGCACAGTTTCTATCTTTAAGGTAAGGATTTTCCATGGGGGACAAATTCGAACAACTCCGTCTTTCAACAGCGCTCGCTCACTTAATACCCGGCGCAGAACTCGTACTTCGGAGTCATGACGATGCTGAATATCTTGTAGGAAATCATCCAAGCGCTGAATTTACGTTATGTGAAATGCGAAAGCTGATTGCTTCAAGCGCGTGCCCAAGTAGGCCTAACTTCACGAAATGGATAAAAGATTTCGAAATTCGTGGTGCTGCCAGTGACTTAGGTGTAGGAATTTATAGAAGTCTCCAAACTGAACGAATGTCGCGTTGGTTCAGCACTACTCTGCGACCTGAAATCGTCTATGAATCACTAGAAAACGCCGATATTGATGGCATTTGTTCCATTCCAGTTGATGCAACAATAACTCCCGATTCACTTTTAGGAGTAACCACGGTTCAAATATCAGTAGAAGAGGACGTCTCAGACGAAATGTTGAACGAGCTAGTTTTAGTTGGGTATAGCGCTTGTCTTATTAATGAGATTTCCACTTCGCTAGAATCTGGAAGTGCATGTGGCACTGTTAATCCTCAAACTGATAGGCAACGCACACAAAATTCTTAAAGGGTACTTCGTCGCAATCAGGGAGCGCAGACAAGAATTCGTTGCGAAGCAAATGCACCTACACCGACCTGTCTTCCTTTCACGTCAACTGTGGTTGTCCCATCAGGAGAGACAGCAGTAACGGTACCGTTTTCACCAGGAATGAGGTTTGACTCCTCAAGAAATTCAAGGAGTCCAGGTTGAAATTCTAATTCCTCAGGTATTCGTTCAATAACAAATTGGTTGCCGACACTAATCTCAGCGAGGGCGGATGTGCCTTCGGGAGTTTGGTAATCAGAACCAGGGATCGGATTACCATGTGGGCATGTCGTTGGATCCTCAAGCAACCTTAAAAAAGCGGCTTCAACTCTCGGAGATACCACGTGCTCCCATTTTCCAGCTTCGTGATGAGCTTCAGCCCAACTAAGTCCAA
>Ga0163110_10001964_pt1 | contig 10508 bp, 9 predicted proteins | sample CRUFie1St17metaG_FD_108703 | JGI IMG/M metagenome (GOLD analysis project Ga0163110, IMG submission 108703) | Marine microbial communities from the Costa Rica Dome - CRUD Field 142mm St17 metaG | ecosystem: Environmental > Aquatic > Marine > Oceanic > Photic zone | place: Costa Rica: the Eastern...
GAAAAGCTCATCATTACTGGCACAGACATGCAAGAAAGCGAAGAGGCATTGGCACAAGCGAATGCGCTTCCTACGCATTGTTATGCCACTGTGGGTATTCACCCTCATTACGCAAAAGATGCCGTAGATGAAAACGGTAAACCCAACTTCCAAGCCCAAATGCAATCATTGCTCAGCGATAACAAAGCGGTTGCGGTTGGCGAATGCGGCCTCGATTTCAACCGCGACTTCTCTCCTAGAGAAAATCAGCTCGCGGTTTTTGAAGCGCAATTGATTTTGGCTTGCGAACACCAGCTTCCGGTGTTTCTTCATGAACGCGACGCTTTTGAAGCACAGTACCAATTGCTAAAAAAGTATCGTCATGATTTGGTGGGAGGCGTCGCCCATTGCTTTACAGGTAATTTAGCGCAAATGCAGGCTTATCTTGAATTGGGTTTGTATATTGGTGTTACGGGTTGGTTATGCGATCCCAAACGCGGTAAAACGCTGCGAGAAGCGGTTTCACAATTGCCGTTAACACGATTATTAGTCGAAACCGATGCGCCGTATCTTATGCCTAAAACGCTAAAATCGGGCGCGAAACGCAATGAACCTGAAAATTTACCACACATAGTGACCGCACTTTGTGCTCTTTTACCAAACGCGCCAAGCGAGGATGACGTTGCTCGCGCCAGTTTTGAAAATAGCGTGAACCTGTTTAATTTGGAGGGATGACCCTATGATGGCACCCCGCCATTTAAATACCTTCTTATCTCAAGTCCCAACATGGTTGATGGGCCTCATTATCTGTTTCAGTTTTTGGGGTTTGTTTAAAGCGTTTCACCCCAATTCAAGTGCCTCTCCAGACCAAACCATTGATCGCGGTGTCAGTTATTATCTCGCCAACACAGAAAACACCAATATTAAAAACATTGTTTCTCTTCCCAGCTATCACTGGAAAAGCCAGCAAAGAGAGTCGCTAACCACCCCGATTAATGATCAAGTACTTTGGCTTAAGTTCGCTTTGCCTAACTTAGATGCCATGGATAACTGGCTACTGGAGATCGACCAAGCCCAGTTGGATTATCTCAATATTTGGTTTTTGCACGAAAAAAACATCATTGCATCGTACTTTACGGGCGACCAAATGCCGTTTCGCTCTCGCGGTGTTGCTCATGAGCACTTTCTATTCCCGATACCCGAACATGAAGCCGGTAATATAACCGTGTTCATGAAACTCAGTAATGAAGTGCCTTCTAAGCTGCTTATTCACCTTTGGCGCGAACGAAATTATTTGGTTTTTAACGGCGAGCATAATCTGGCACTCGGTTTATTTTTCGGCTTCTTATTAGCCATGGCTGTGAGCAATTTCTTCTTTTTCATTAGCTCCGGCTCTATCAGCTTTTTGCTTTATTCTGGCTACGTTATTTCAGTCACACTGATGCTGATCAGCATGCATGGGCTAGGGTACAAGTACTTTTGGCCAGGCAATATATGGCTACAGAATCACAGCATCGGTATCTTCGCCAGTGCCAGTCTATTATTCGCACTCTTGTTTATCAGGCAGTTACTCGAATTACCTAAACACAGCCCAGCCATTGGTCGCTCTTTGGAGATATTATCTGGCGTATTCCTATTCTGCTTAATTGCAAGTTTTGTCACTGACTCTCAGCTTGCAGCCAATATCCTTATGATACTGGTTACGCTTACCTCATTTTATGTCATAGGGGCAGGGATCTGGCTTTGGAAGACTGGGTTAAAAGTCAGCCGAGTTTATGCCTTGGCATGGTTTACTATTTTAATGACCGCCATGTTTGCTTCATTACATGGCCTTGGCATTTACAGCAGTGACTTTTCAATTAAGTACATCTTAATGACGGGCACATTAATCGAAACACTGTTGCTTGCATTATTGTTGGCGCGTAACTTTAGCCAACAATCTCATGAACTGGTTGCTGCACAAAAAGCAGCGTTGAAACAAGAACATGAAGTCAGACTCGCAAAAGAGAGGATCATTGAGTTACAAGAAGAAGCCAATGCCGATCTGGAGTACAAAGTTCAAGAACGGACGCTTGAGCTCGAAATTACGCTCAGAGAACTTGAAGAAAAGAACCAAGAGCTTGAAGCAATCAATACCTTCGATGCGCTGACAGGCATTAAGAATCGCCGCTACTTTGATAAAAAATACGCTGCCGAATTACGCTTAAGCCGACGAAATCAAACGGAGTTGGCGCTGGCAATGATTGATATCGATCACTTCAAGCAAGTGAACGATACCTATGGCCATTTGGCTGGGGATGTCTGCTTACATCAAGTCGCCCAAATCATTAAAAATACGCTAAAACGCCCTTCCGACGAAGTCTGCCGTTTTGGTGGTGAAGAGTTTGCCATCCTGATGCCTCAAACCGATGAGCAAGGAGCGACACAAGTTGTTGAAAAAATTCGCCAACAAATTGCTCAACAAGCGGTAATATATGAGGAAGATACGATCCAATTAACGATAAGCGCCGGCATTAGCTCCGCCATTCACGATAACGATCAACTCAATAATCAGTTGATTGATTCGGCAGACAAGGCGCTGTATTCAGCAAAACAATCGGGTCGGAACAAAGTGATCTATTTTGAGAGAGGTTAGTCCCTTGAAACAATTCCCTAATACACGCATGCGTAGAATGCGCAAACATGCCTTTAGCCGAGACCTTATGGCTGAGTCTCACTTATCAGTCAAAGATCTTATTTTCCCAATGTTTGTTTTACCGGGTCATAATCAACGCGAAGCGATTCCTTCCATGCCCGGAATTGAAAGACTTTCTATTGATCTGCTTTTAGAGGAATGCGCACAGCTTGTTGATTTAGGCATTCCCGCTATCGCGCTTTTCCCGGTTACACCATTAGCGCTTAAATCACTGAATGCAGAAGAAGCTTATAACCCTGAAGGACTGGCTCAACAAGCGACACGCGCCGTCAAAGCCTCATTTCCTGAGTTGGGTGTTATTACGGATGTGGCGCTTGATCCATTCACCTCACACGGTCAAGACGGGCTCATCGACGAAAACGGTTACGTGTTAAATGATGAAACCTGTGCGGTACTCATCAAACAAGCGCTGTCGCACGCTGAAGCGGGTGCAGATGTTATTGCGCCATCCGATATGATGGATGGGCGTATTGGCCTTATTCGCAACGCCCTTGAAACGAATGCTTACATCAATACTTGTATCATGGCTTATTCAGCAAAGTATGCTTCAAGTTATTATGGCCCATTCAGGGATGCCGTCGGCTCGGCAGGCAATTTAAAAGGTGCAGACAAGAAAACCTATCAAATGGATCCGGCTAACACCGATGAAGCCATTAAGGAGATCTCGCTGGATATTCAAGAAGGCGCTGACATGGTAATGGTCAAGCCAGGTATGCCGTATTTAGACATTGTAAGGCGTTGTAAAAGCGAGCTAGCGGTCCCTACTTTTGCTTATCAAGTGAGTGGTGAATACGCTATGCATAAAGCCGCATTTGCTAATGGCTGGTTGCAGGAAGATGCGGTTATATTAGAATCTTTGCTGGCATTTAAACGGGCAGGTGCAGATGGCATTTTGACCTATTTTGCTAAGCAAGCTGCACAATTACTCAAAAACAGCTAAGCAACTAACGCCAATAGAAGTGAATTAATAGAGATAAATCATGCCGTCAAATAGATTCGATGATGATATGCCCAAAATCACGCTGGATAAGGAAGACCGCGAGGCATTCCGTCAATCCAGAAGTAAGGGGAATTACAGTGCATCTGTTGCACCTACTAGCGCAGATGCTTCAACATCTGCACCAAGCCCTGTTGTCACGGCAAAAGGCGGTACATCTCCTGTTTTAATCACTCTGTTGGTGTTTTTAATCCTCCTTGGTTTTGGCGCAAGCTACTGGCTTTATCAGCAACAAACGGCGTTAACCAACACACTGTCTAATGCACAATCTCGAATTGTCGACCTCGAACAGCAACTCTCTGCCACAGGCGAAGAAATGGGAGAATCCACAGTGGCAATTCAAGCTAAAGTCAGGCAGCTTGATGCTAAATCAAAAGAGCTGTGGGACCAAATGGATAAGCTGTGGGCTTCGGCTTGGCGTCGGAATCAATCAGAGATAAAAGGGTTAACAGGTAAGATCGATGGCCTTAATGCCAGCGATAAAGACTTAGATAAACAATTAAAAGATCTCACTACAGAAATTAGCACAAACATGACGAGTTTGGACTTGCTACAAGCCCAAGTGAGTAAACAGAGTGAAGATCTCGCCCAAGTGAATACCGATGCGAATACAGCAAAGCAAACCGTTTCATCTCAGGCAAGCAAGATTTCAGAGCTAACGCGCAAACTCGCAACAGCGGAAAAGGTCAATAACGCGTTGCTTAAGCGAATCAATGATCTGGAAAAGTGGCAGAAAACACAAGCAGCGCTCAAATCAAACAGCATCAAAAAAGAGCCACCTAAAAAAGCGTTACCGCCCCCAATCACAGTTGGATAGGGCGTAGCCAAACAAGTAACAAATAATACCGGTAGAGTGATTCACAAACGCACTCTACCGTGATGCTGATTAGCGCTTCTTGTTGGCTTTTCTTATTCGCCTTTTCAGGCCTTATTCACTCTCATCTAGCGCAATGCTTTCACTTTCTACGACGTCATCTTCTGTTTCGGTACGACGCCTTGGTGCATCATTCGCACTATTGTTTTTATTGGTTCCATAAATGCTGCCAGCTTTGGGGCGATTAATACGACGCTGGTATTTGTCCCACGCTTTCTCAGCAACGCTACTTGGCTCTTTTTCTCCTCTCGCTGCAGCGAGTAGGCTTTCATCCTCTTCACACGAACACGTAAGCTCACCGTCAAGCAGAGCGGATATTAGCCCGCCATACTGGGACAGTGCTTTGCTTTCAGAAATAGAGAAGTCGCCGGAACGGGCGAAGCCATAAGGGTAATTACGAGGGTCTTGAAAAGCATAATTGAGCAATTGCTCTCTAGTTACTTTCGCCATATTGGTTATCTCAACAAAAGAAATGACTTACCGTTGATGCTGGGACTCCTGCGCCAACACCGCTTATTTACAAAAAATCGGTTTTGTTAACAGCCTTCTGAATGAGGTCATGAAGGCTCACTTCCCGAGCAAATATCTAGATTCGAATTTGCCCTTAGTCAACATTTTAAATGCGACAAAAAGATGAAATGTCCAATATTTTTCTTTCAAGACTCGATTAAATATCAATACGCCAAAAGCACATCAGGCATTTCATCAAATAATTGATTTCAAAACGACTAAACAACAGCTTTCGCATTCCGATAAAATGGAAATTTTATTACCGAAAAAATATAGTATGAAGAACCCGGATCGATCCAGAAAAATTTCAATAAGAAGGTAAATAATATAGATAAAGGAAGATTAGAAATGAGAAAGTATAAGAAATTTGGAGCGGGAAACGAGATTCGAACTCGCGACCCCAACCTTGGCAAGGTTGTGCTCTACCAACTGAGCTATTCCCGCATTTTGGTGTGTTCAAGCTTTTCAGCTTCGCTATCAAGGATGTTGTACTGAGTAGTTCTCCCTGACAGCGGATGTGCATTTTACGAAGTTAGATTCGATAATCAAGCATTATTTTAAAAAAAATAATCGTTTGCCTAGATTTCCATCAAATAGCAAAAACATGCTCGCGATAATAAGCCAACTCTTGAATCGATTCCTGAATATCCTCAAGCGCAGTATGACTCCCTTTTTTGGAAAAGCCATTTAACAAATCGGGTTGCCAACGGCGCACTAATTCTTTAACCGTGCTCACGTCAATAATGCGATAGTGAAAATACGCCTCCAATTCAGGCATATGACGAATCATAAAGCGGCGATCTTGGCCAATACTGTTACCGCATAGCGGCGCTTTACCTTTTGGCACGTACTTTTCTAAAAAGGCCAGTGTTTGTTCAACGGCCTCATCTTCACTGATGGCGCTCGCTTTACAACGTTCCACCAAACCAGAATCACCATGCGTTTTGGTATTCCAGTCATCCATTGCTTCAAACACATCATCGGATTGATGGATCGCAAGGACGGGACCTTCAGCAATAATGTTGAGCTGAGAGTCAGTCACAATGGTGGCTATCTCGATGACTTTGTCTGTATCTGGATTTAACCCCGTCATTTCCATATCGACCCAAACCAGATTACTTTCGCTGTATGACATTCAGAATACCTTGATTAACGCTTACACCTTAATTTTAAGAGTGCAATATATTGTTCCAGTGGTTACTATGCTTCCACAAATCCTAACGCTCTATTTGAGGGCAACGCAACTCCCGAAGTAGGGAAGAATACAGACGATATCGCCTGCATTCTCTACACTATGCGTAATATACTTAATTTAACAGTAAAGTGGCAAAAAGAAACAAACTCACACACCGCCAAAGGCGACAAGTAGGCAAAAACCTGCGAAAAAGAGCAGAGGCAACGCAGGACCTGCCCGAAGATGGCGCATTGCTGAAAGAGCAATCAGGAAAAGTCGTCGGCCGATTTGGTCAACATGCGGATGTTGAAGATGCCAACGGTGACATATTTCGCTGTCACATTCGCCGTACTATAGAAAGCCTCGTTTGCGGCGATGACGTACTGTTTAGGCCAACAAAAGAAAGCACCAGCAATATTACCGGTGTTGTGGAAGCCGTTCAGCCTAGAAGCAGCTTATTAAGCCGCCCGGACTATTACGACGGCATTAAACCCGTTGCCGCCAATATCGATCAAATCATCATTGTCAGCTCCTTATTGCCAGCCCTATCGCTGAATATCATCGATCGTTACCTCGTTGCATCAGAAGACGTCAACATTACCCCGGTTATCCTTCTCAATAAAATCGATTTAGCAGATGAAGAAGATATGCCAATCATCGAAGAAGAGATGCAAACGTATCGTGACATTGGGTATGACGTTATTTTCGCTAGCTGCAAAACACAGGAAGGGCTCAGTGCCATCCAACAGCAGTTAATCGATAAAACCAGTATCTTTGTGGGCCAATCCGGTGTGGGCAAATCCAGCTTAATTAACCAGCTTCTACCGGATGTTGAAGAAGCCACTGGCGCAGTATCGGAAAACTCAGGATTAGGCCAACACACCACCACAGCTGCTAAGTTGCTACACTTTCCACAAGGTGGTCAGGTGATCGACTCTCCCGGCGTACGTGAATTTGCGTTGTGGCATATCGCAGATGAAAAAGTCACATGGGGCTTTAAAGAATTCCGCGATTACATTGGCGGCTGTAAATATCGCGATTGTAAACACGGTGATGACCCCGGCTGTGCTATCAGAGAAGCCGTCGAAAATGGCCATATTAGCGAAGACCGCTACGACAGCTACCACCGTATTCTTGAATCCATGGCGGAGCAAAGGCCAGCCTTCTCCACCAATAAACGTAAATAATTTGATAAAACTGTCTCGTTGTACGAGTTGTAAAAAGAGGAAAGTCAGTGTTACCCGATACACTTAAAGTTAAATTGCAATATGTACTGCCGAAGCACCTTTTATCTCGACTAGTTGGGTGGCTAGCGAGTGCAAAAGCAGGCTGGTTAACCACATCACTTATTGAGCTTTTCATTAAGCAATACAATGTGAATATGAATGAAGCGCAAAAAGAAAGCGCTGAAGACTACGACACCTTTAACGACTTTTTTACCCGTCCTCTTAAAGAGGGTGTACGCCCAATTGATGCAGACAAAGACGCGCTTATTTTCCCAGTAGACGGGGCGATTAGCCAATACGGAAAAATCGAAGAAAACCAAATTTTCCAAGCGAAAGGACATCAATATTCTATTGAAGCACTGCTAGGTGGTAATAAGGAAATTGCGAAAGAATTTTATAATGGTGAATTTATGACTGTTTATCTTTCGCCAAAAGATTATCATAGAATTCATATGCCCCTTTCGGGAAAATTAACGGACATGACGTTTGTGCCCGGGGAACTGTTTTCAGTTAACCCTGTTACTACGGAAAACGTGCCAGGTCTGTTCGCACGTAATGAACGTGTAGTGAGTATATTTGAAACAGAGCACGGCAAAATGGCGATGGTATTGGTTGGTGCCACTATCGTTGCCAGTATTGAAACGGTTTGGGCAGGTACGATAGCACCGCGTCATCAAGCAGTTGCTCATACAAACTACACCAATAAGGTTCAAGATGTCGTGTTAGAAAAGGGCGAGGAAATGGGTCGATTCAAACTTGGTTCAACCATTGTCATGCTGTATCAACCAAATAAAGTTGAGTTTGGCTCCCATCAACCAGGTGATACCACGCGATTAGGACAGCGCTGCGGTACGCTGAAATCGTAAAAAGGAAAAAGTAGAGTGGAAGATGTAAAAAAGGGCCTTATTTCGGCTCACTTAGGTGTATTTTTACTCGGAATAACGGCACTGTTTTCTAAGCTGATCCCGCTTTCATCAACCGATATGGTATTTGGACGTTCAGTGATCGCTTTCATTACCCTGTCTCTTCTGCTCAAAATTTCAAAAAAATCACTCAAACTCTATAGCACCAAAGACTACTGGGTTGCCATTGGTCTTGGGGTGCTGATGTCTATTCATTGGGTGACTTACTTCGCTGCTATGCAGTATTCCACTGTTGCAATCGGTATGATTGCGCTGTTTACCTTCCCGTTAATTACTGTTTTTATTGAGCCTTTCTTTGAGCCTGTAAAAGTGGTTTGGCAAGATGTCGTCGGTGCGTTAGTAGTGTTGGCAGGCATTGTATTGATTGTGCCAGAGGCAGACCTAAACAATGAAGTCACGTGGGGTATTATGCTTGGCGTTTTTTCTGCTTTTTTCTATGCCTTGCGCAACATCCTGCACAGAAAGCATTTCGCGCAGTACTCTGGTCCTCACGCCATGGCAATTCAAACCCTTGTCGTCGCCATTAGCTTAGTGGCATTTGTATCAGACTCGCTTACACAAGCCTCGCAGTACGATTACTTACTGCTACTGATTCTTGGCACAGTGTGTACTGCGGCTCCGCATGCTTTTATTGCCACCAGCCTAACTTACATTCGCGCGAAAACCTTCTCGTTAATCTCCTGTATCCAGCCTATTTACGGCGTAATATTCGCGTTCTTAGTGCTCTCTGAGCAACCTACGTGGCAAACCTTAGTAGGCGGCTTACTCGTATTAAGTGCGGCAATCTACGAAACGATTAACGCACAAAAGCTACACAAAAAAGAACAAGAAGCATCCTGATGCAAATTTTTGCTCATCGCGGAGCCAGTGGCGAGTACCCCGAGAATACCTTGCTCGCCATGGAACAAGCGATTGAGCAAGGTGCTGATGGCATTGAATTTGATGTTCAACAAGCCAAAGATAACTTGGCCGTGACTCACGATCGTTACATCAAAGCCCCCCATGGCATGTTGCACATCGCCAGCACATCAATGCATGACTTACAGCAAATCCCATTACCACAAGGGCAATGTATCCCTACGCTTGACCAAGTTATGCAATGTATTAATGGGCGCTGTTTGGCGAATATCGAATTAAAGACGTTATCCCAATTTGATGTACTTAAAGAGGTTTTAAACCGCTCGCTAACGCATTATCAGTTTGCGCCCGAGCAAATTATTGTGTCCTCGTTTAATCATCACTTACTGCGTGAAGTACATAAGTGGGATACTGGCGTGCAAATTGGCGCACTCACGGCTTCTTTGCCTTTACGCTTCTCTAAGTTTGCGTTGGAAATGAACGCTAATGCCGTTCATGCAGATATAAACGCGTTAGATTTAGCCTTTGTAGAAGATGCCCACCAACAGCAGTTACCCATTAGGGTCTTTACGGTGGATCATCCTGAAGAAATATTACGCTTAGCGTCGTGGGGAGTAGATGCCATATTTACTAATTATCCCGCTTTTGCGAAACAACTACTCACAGCAAAACAAGCTACGGCATCTTGATGGTAGGGTTGGCCTTTTGGTAAATGGCCCCGTTTAAAATAACTCAATATCGGTATCTTTCGCCTCATCGGAAACAGGTTCCTTGGGCTTTTCGTCAACCACATCCAACGAATCACAACAAGAAGAGATCATCGTCATAATAGTATCGAGTTCGTCTGTGGATTCACGTTTTGTGATTTCTGTTTCAATTAAATCCACAAAATAGGCTTCTTGCTCTTCATCAAGATGTAATTGATGAAAGCTATGCGCAACTTTACTTTCAATGCTCTCTAACATTTCGCGCTTCTCAGAATCCAGCTTCTCAACACTTTTACCAATTAACGCCATGGTTTTATTCAGTTTCGACTTGGTTTCTAACAAAGCCTGATGCTCACAAATGGCAATGAACCTTGTATCAATAGCAGGGACCATTTTAGCCAACAAATCAAGCAGCGTATCGTAAGAACGCGTTCCCGCAAGTGGCATGTTTTTGATCAAGATAGAAATGTGATGATCGTTAAAAATGGAGCGTTTACCAAAATGATAAATTCGCCCATGCGCCTTTAAGAGATCAAAAATCTGCATTTCGATGTCGCTGCATTCA
>Ga0163110_10001965_pt1 | contig 10500 bp, 1 predicted proteins | sample CRUFie1St17metaG_FD_108703 | JGI IMG/M metagenome (GOLD analysis project Ga0163110, IMG submission 108703) | Marine microbial communities from the Costa Rica Dome - CRUD Field 142mm St17 metaG | ecosystem: Environmental > Aquatic > Marine > Oceanic > Photic zone | place: Costa Rica: the Eastern...
ATGTATGAACAAATGATGGCAACGTCTATAAGATCTGCACAAAATAAAATGATTACGCATTCTTTAAAACAACAACGTAATTATTTAGAAAATGAAACAGAAGAAAAAATAAATATACATAAAAACAAAGCTATGAATAATTACAAAGATTGGAGAGATCCATCTGGTGAATTTAATAACAATCGTAAAGCAGCACATCAAGAATTAATGAATAAAGCAATTTTAAAAGGTTGGAATCTTGATCCAAATGCTGTAAATTCTAAAGGTGAAAAAATAGGTATAAGTGCACAATATTTAAAAGCAAAAAGTGAATTAGATTTAGAAATAGCAAAAGATGTTATAAAAAAGTTAAACGAAGATAAAGATACTGTAGGAATAAAAGAATTTAAAGAAAGTTTAAAACCCTTTACAAGCGAAAAAGATTACAACGAAATATCTTCTGGAATAGAACAAAAACACGAAAATTTTAAAGGAGAAAATTGTGTAAATGCAGTATTAATTAATAATGGCAATCAAAACAATGGTGATTTTTTAACACAAACTAATAAGTTAATGTGTTTAAAAACTAATCATGCATATGAAGATGGTAAAGGTGCAGTTGTTACTGATGGATTCCATTCAGATCAAGTTGATACATCAGAAAAATTACAAACAGAAAATATAGAAACATTACAACAAGAAAGAGATACATCTAAGTTTTATTCATCAGAATCTGCACAAGCAGGTACTCTTATACCAGAGCATCAAACAACGCATTTGTATGCCATACAAAGACTAGGTGTAAAAAAAGCTGATTCATTGTATACAAAAGCAAAATCAGAAATTGATATTGATCAAACAAAATACAAAGAAGATTCTGTTTATGCAAATAAAATAAATGAAAAAATTTTAGATAATTACAATAAATTAATTATTCAAGAAGCAGATAAAATATACGGAAGTTCTGACCGTCTTGTTGGTGCTAGATACATGGGTAAAATGGGGCAACCAAATGCATACATGGTTGATATTGCTAATGATTTAGAAATTATAAAAAACGGTGTTGATTATAATTATAAAAATACTAACAAAGAAGTAGAAGTTGATTTTATAACAGGATTACGTCCATTAGAAGATTTAAAAAAAGAAATAAAAGAAACTATTACTGATAAGGATACGCAAGAACACGCATTAAAAGATTTAGAAGTTAAATACGAAAATATAAAAAATCAAAAAACACAAATTTATAATCAAAATTTAAACGATGCAAAACGTATAGCATTTGCAACACCAAATGGATGGAAAAATCTTGCAGCTAATAATATAGAAATAGAAAGTTTTAGCAAAGAAGATCAAGAAATATTGAAAAAAGGACAACCAACAGAATCAAATAAAGATGTTGTTATTGATTTAGAAAGAAATCCATTAGAAGTAAAAGATAACTTATTAGCGTACAGCCATCAATTATCTCAATCAGATTATTTAGAATTTGAAAGATATGCCAAGTCTTTAAATAGTGACGCAAAAATTATAGAAGCAACTGGTAATTCTGATATGTTTGACACTAGTCTAATTAAATATGGTTATACAGATATAGTAAACAAAGTAACAGATGATCCAAAAGCAAAAGATCAATATAATTTTAAATTTGATTATAAACAAATAAAAAATGCTTGGTTAACAAGAATAGATAAAGAACAAACTGATACAGGCAAAAAATTATCTAGAACTAGAAAACAAGAACTATTAGATGAAATATTGGCAGATGGAGTAATAACTAAGAAATATGGATTATTTACAAATAAATTTATAACTATTCCTTCTGTTGCATTAGAACAAGATCAATTTGAAGATGCATATGTGTTTGTTAATAAAGAAAAAGTATTTGTTAAACGTATACCTGATGAAGTTAGACAATATTTTATAGCAGGTTATGAAGCAGCAGGTATACCGTATACAGAGCAAATGATTGCAAACGAATATGTGTTGCATGGCAAGAAAAAATCTAAAGCAGAAATAATTAAATTTAAGGAGGAAAATAATTTATGAGCGACAATCCATTTTTAGATACTTTAAAACAAAGACAAGAATTAGCACCTAGTCAAAATTATGCTGAAAATTTAAATACACTTAATACAGAAAATCCATTTTTAGATACTTTAAAAAAAAGAGAAGAAGATAGACAAAACCAAATAAAAGCAGAATTAAAACAAACATTAACTTCTGTTATGGAAAAAGATCCTGACATGGTTGGTGAAGGATTAAAACTTGCAGAAGAACTAAACTTACCAAAAGAATTTGCATTAGATAGCGAAGAAGCAATTAGATTATTAGCTGAAAAAAACAAAAAAGAAAGAATAATAAGTTTAGCGTTAGCAGAAAAAAGTCCAGTATTGATGCGTCAACTTACTGACCCAACATTTGCAGCTTTAGCTTATGACAATATAAACGATTTAGAAGGATTAGAATATGCATTTGACGCTATAAAAAGAGCACCAGAAAATATATCACAAGGTTGGGAAAAAGGTAGATTAAATGTACGAAGAGGAAAAATTGGTAATTTAAAAAAATCTGGTAAAGGTAATGAAGAATTAAATACAGAATTAGCAGAAATTAATCAAAGGTTAGAAGAATTAAATAGCGATGGATCTGGAATATTAGAAGAAGGTTTTGCTATTTTTGGTCAATATTCTAAGACTTTACCTACAGCTTTAGAAGGTGGTTCTGTTGGTGCAGCAGTAGGATTTGGAGCAGGTGCGATTACAGGACCAGGATCTATATTTACAGCTAAAGGTGGATTTATTGTAGGTTTTTTAGGAACATTAGGTTTAGAAACATACAAAATAGAAGCAGGTTCTACATACCTTGACCTTGTAGAAGAATTAAATTTAACTGAAGGTGTTGACGATCAAACAGCAAAACACATAGCAACTGGTGTTGGTGTTGCTAATATGTTATTAGAATGGGTTGGTGCTAGTGCAGTTACTGCACCACTTAGAAAACAATTAGGAAAATATGCGACCAAACAGATTGTTAAAGAGTTAGCAAAACCAACAGGACGTAAAGCATTAACAAATTTTGCTAAAAATTATATAGGTGGAAATTTAACAGAAGCAGGTACGGAAGTTTTACAAGAATTGTCTAATATTGTTGGTCGTGATATAGCAGTAGCATTTAGTGATAAAGAAGATTTAAATTATAAACTTACTAATGCAGAAGGATTACAAGAAATAGGCCAAAGGCTAGGTCAAACTTTTATACAAACTATGAAAGGAATGACTCTTGTAGGTTTAGTAGGTAGTGGACCAACATTTGTTTCAGATATCACTAAAGCTAACAAAGCAAAAACAGATACTGCATTTATAGAAAATTTATCAGAAAAATCTGTAAACAACAAAACAAGAATAAGAAATCCAAATGAATTTCAAAATTTTGTAGAAAATTTAGCAGTAGATAAAGATGTTAAAGAACTATACATTGACGCAGAAATATTAAATCAAGCAATAATAAACAATGGAATAACACTAGAAGATATAGATGCAGTATCACCTAGCATTGCTAAACAATTAATAGAAATAAATAAGTCAGGTGGGCAAGGTGATGTAGTAGTTAGTACTAGTGAATATGCAGCAAAATTAGCAGGTACACAATTTGATGGTTTTTTACAAGATCATTTGCGTGTTGATCAAGATGGTTTTAGCCGTGCTGAAGCTACAGACTTTAAACAAAATCAAGATGCATTAAGAAAAGAAGCTGTTGAAATTCTTGAAAAACAAAATAAGATATCTAGAGATTTTGAAACTAGTGCAACAGAAGTAAAGAAAAATATAAAATTACAATTACAACAATTTAAACAATATTCACAAAAAAACATTGAATATGCGTCAACATTTTTTCGTGATTATGTTGTTATACAAGCAAATAAATTAGGTATAACACCTAAAGAATTTGCTAAAAGATTTCCATATACAATTGTTAATCAAGATCAAATACAAATAACACCAGAACAGCAATTGTTTAATCAAGACGGTTCTGTAAGATTAGAAACACCACAATTTAAAAACTTTTTTGGCAAATCAGTTTTAAAAAAAGATGGCAAACCAGAAATTTTGTATCACGGTACACGAGATAGTGTTAACGAATTTAATTTAGATCATCCAAATAAAAAAGATTTTGGTTGGTTAGGAAAAGGTATTTATATGTATCGAGGTAAAGATGCAGCAGCAGGTGCAAATATTTATACATTAAACAAAAGAGGTGATGCAGGTCGCAATATAATGCCATTGTATGCACGATTAGAAAATCCATATTACGCAACATTTAAAGAAAAAGCAGATATACGGATAGGTGGCGAACAAGCTGCTGAAAAATTTAAACAAAGATTAATTGACGAAGGCCATGATGGTGCAATACTTAAAGGTGAAAACGATACAGACGAAGTTGTAGTTTTTGATAATACAGCAGTTAAATCAACATTTAATAGCGGTACATGGTCTAGAGAAACAGCAGATTTATTAAAACAACAAGAGTTGTTTGCACAACAGGCTAAACCACAGAAGCAAGGCAAGCCAGTACCACAAGCTGTATACCAAATAGCAAACTTAATTGAAAGTTTTGACTTTGCAAAATTAAATGTTTATGAAACTAATCGTGATTTTAAATTAGCGTTACAAAAACGTGTTAATGATGAAGCTAAAAAAGCAGGGATAGATTTATCGCAACCAACAATAGAAAGAGATAAATATCTTAAGCAAATTGTATTAGCAGATGCAAGATATGCGTTATCAGAAAATGACAATGCGATAGGTTGGTATGACACAACTTTGACAAAAGCAAAAGCAGTACTTGCTCTTATACATCCAGAATTAACTACTGATCCAGAATCTAATTTTGCTTTTATTTATGCGTTAGCCAATACGTCTAATATGATTAAGGTAGATAAAAATTTAGAATTAGCAGAACAGGCATATACATATTGGAAAGAAAATGGTGAGTTTCCTACAAACATAGGTATTGGTGATGCTGCACAAGCAATTAACCGTAACTTTAAATTGTATAACCGATTAATTAAAGAAAAGGGATTTGCAGAATTAGAAAACTATTTAAAAACTATGCATCCAGTTAAAGAAATAGAAGCATATACAAGTGACGAAGTTAGTGGGTTGAATAAAAGTGATATGGCTTATGGTGCAGCAGTAATGGGTCCAAAAATTGGTAATGGATTTTTTGCAAATTTATATGGTAATTATGAACAATTAACTATGGATAGATGGTTAATACGTTCATGGGGTCGAATGACAGGCACATTAGTTCTTAATTACAAAAGACAAGCAAAAGTAAAACGTGGTCAACTTAAAGAATTAATTAAAGCATTGTCTTTAAAAGAAAAAAAATTATTATCAGAAATTATTGGAATAAAAATCAAGTTATCTAATTTAGATGAAGTAGCCGTTGCAATACAAAAAGCTAGCACAAGTGATGCAAAAAGAAAAAGAATGAATGAAATAGCAACAGTTGTTGAAAAACCAGAAAGAAAACAATTTTTACTAGATTTATTAGGTAAACCACAAAAAAGATATCCACACATAAGTCTTGGAGGTGAAATAAGAAAAGGTGGTAATGCATTGGCAAAATATAATGACGGTCAAAAAGAATCACCAAGCGGTGCTCCAGAAAGAAGAAATATAACTAGTGTTTTTGAACAGGTGTTAACAGAGTTGCGACAAGAGCAACCAGATTTAACAATGGCAGACTTACAGGCTCTGCTTTGGTATCCAGAAAAACGTCTTTATGATTCTGCTAAACTAGATGCAAATGAAATAGTCAGGGGTTACGAAGAAAGCGAAGCACCTGATTACGCTAATGCTTCTGTTAATTTAGCTAAACAATTAGGAGTAGCAGAAGCTGACATCCAAACAACACTAGAGGAGGTTACTGATGTACTCAAACGTAAGGCAACTGAGCGAGCAACAGATAGCGAACGAGGAGAAGGAAGAGATGGAAGAATACGAGAGACTGATACTTTCCAACAACAAGGCATTGAACAAGAAGGAAGAAACATTGACGAAGCCACAGGACTCCCTATCAATCCAGATGGAACAGTTACCGTCTACCATCACACCAACAGAAGAAACGCAGAGCGAATCAAGTCTGAAGGTAAACTCAGAAGCTCTGGAGAACCTGATGTCTACGTTACCACCAGAGCTATCACAGATACTGGTTATGGCGATACAGCAGTTGCCATCAGAGTCGACCCTTCTAGACTTAGTCTCGATGATGAATTCCCTAACGGACGAAGAGATTACAGACTCTCAGTTGGAAAGCCTAGAGGATCTATTCAAGTAAAGGTAGGAGAATTTTATGAGCAACAATCATCTATAGGCGGTAGAGGTGGATTTGATCCAAAAACATTAACAACTTTTTTAACTACTAAATCAGATATATCTACGTTTTTTCATGAAACTGCACATTATATGTTAACTGTTATGGAAGATTTAGCTGTGTCTGGCACAGCAACTCCTGAGATACAAAAAGATTTTGAAGTGTTATTAGATTTTTGGGGTGTTGAAAGTGTAGAAGCATGGAGCAAATTAGATATGAACCAAAAAAGAAAATATCACGAAGCATTTGCATATAATTATGAAATATATTTAACAGAAAAAAAAGCTGCTCCTAATAAAAATTTGCAAGATATATTTAATAAATTTGGCGAATGGGTTCGTAAAGTTTATAAATCTATAAGAGATGATTTGAATAAATTATATAGAGAAGAAAACGGTGTAGATTTACCAGTTTTAACTGACGAAGTTAGAGGTGTAATGGATCGCATGATAGCTAGTGAAGAACAAATAATAGAATCACAACGTGTGTATGGCATGAAAGCTATGTTCACTACACAAGAAGAAAGTGGTATGGATAATGAAACATGGCAAAAATATACTGCTGCTATACAAGAAGCACAAGAAGTTGCTATTGATCAATTAAGTAAATCTAGTATGAGACAAGTAAAATGGTTGTCAAACGCTAGAAGTAAAGTATTACAAGATTTACAGAAACAAGTTAACGCTACACGCAAACAAGTTATTGCAGAAGAAACAGCAAAAGCAGAAAATGAAAAAATATATAGATTACAAAAATATTTAAAAACTGGCGAAACTATTAATGACAAAGGTGAAAAAATTGTAGTAAAAGAAGGCTACAAAATACATCCAGATAGTATAAAAAATATTTTGCCATTTTATGACGAAGCAGCAGCAGCAGCAGAAATTAAAAAACTTGGTACAGGTAAATTTGGCATGGTTTCTAAAAACGGTATGCCAGTACAAACAATTGCAGAAATGTTTGGGTATGAAGATCCAGTAAATATGATAAATGCACTAGTTGATTTAGAACCAATAAAAAATGTTATTAAAGAAAGAACAGATCAACGTATGATTGATGAGTTTAGTAATTTAACAGATCCACGACAACAAGAATTAGAAGTACAAGAAGCATTACATAACGAAGCTAGAGCAAGATTTATTGCAACGGAATTACGGTTTTTAGCTACTGTAATGCAACCACAAAGATTACAAATAGCAGCAGCAAAACAAGTGGCAAAAGACATATTAGCTAAAAAAACATTAAGAGAAGTAAGACCAACATTATTTGCACGACAAGAAGCAAAAGCAACTAAAGCAGCAGAAAAAGCAATGCGTGAAGGTGATAATTTAGCAACAATACAAGCTAAAAAAGCACAATTGTTAAACAATCAATTAGCAAAAGAAGCTGTAGAAATACATAGACGTTATGACAAAGCAGATAAAGGGTTTAGAAAAATATTTAAAAAATCAGACAAAGACATGAAAGATACTAGAAATGTTGACTTAGTTAATGTTGCAAAAACTATATTAGCTAGTTATGGGTATGGACCTGCTGTAAAATCACCAAACGTCTATATAGAAAATTTAAAAAATAATAATGAAGATTTATATTTAGAATTAGAACCTATAATAAGAGAACAATCAAACCTTAGAAATACTACTAATATTTTTAAAGAAGTTGATGAGATTACAAAATTAAAAGATATAAAAGATTTAGCAGTAGAAGATTTTGATTCACTAGACGAAGTTATACAATCACTATGGTTTCAATCTAGAAGAGAAAGACAAATAGAAATAGAAGGACAAAAATTAGAAGTAGATGCGATTATACCAGAATTAGTAGAACCAATGAAAAAAATGCCTAAAGCAAAAATAAAAGGCATGACAGAAGCTGTTACAAAATTAGAAAAACTAGGTTCTATGATTGAAGATCAAAAAGCACGAATGAGAAGAGTAGAGCCTTGGGCAGATGAATTTGATGGAGCGACTAAACAAATGAGTGGTGCTGTGTTGCAACGTGAAGGTTTAGAAGCAGGTCCATTTACAAAATATATATGGAGACCAATAAAAAATAGTCTTACAGAATATAGAACAGCACAAATTAAATACACAAAAAGATATGCTGAAATGTTGCAAGACGTAGATTTTGGTGATCAAATTATTGTTGCAAACGAATTTGATAAACCATATTCATTCGGTAAACTACATAGTGGTAGAGGTAAAGCTGAATTGCTTGGAGCTATGTTGCATATGGGTAATAAAAGTAATTTAAGGAAATTATTGTTAGGTAGAGGTTGGGGTAAAGAAAATCCTGATGGCACATTAGATACTAGACAATGGGATGTTTTTATAAAACGAATGGAAGATTCAAATATAGTTACAAAAAAAGATTATGACTTTTTACAAAACGTCTGGAATTTAAATAAAGAAATGCTGCCATTAATGCAAAAAACTCATAGAAATGTTTTTGGATATTATTTTAAAGTAGTTGAAACAAGTCCTGTTATTACTAAATACGGCACATATGAAGGTGGTTATGTACCTGCAAAAGTTGATATTGATATTGTTAAAGATGCACAAAGAAATGCAGCATTAGAAGATTTAAAAACTGATTTTAGATTGTCATTACCTGCTGTGCAAAAAGGCTTTACTATGACTCGTGTTGAATATAACCGACCATTATCTTTACACTTAAATGCAATGGTTAAACATATAGATGACGCTTTGCGTTTTGCATATGTACAACCTGCCGTAACAGATGTTTTAAAAATAATTAAAAATAAAGAATTTGCTAACGCACTTACTGCTGTAAAACCATCAGCAATTGATTATATGTTATTGCCTTGGCTTAATAACGCAGCACGGCAAACAACAATGTTGAGTGGTCAAAACCGATTAATGGATAATTTCTTTAGAGAGTTAAGAAGACGTGTTGGAAATAGCATTATGTTTGCTAATTTTCAGAACGCTGTACAACAATTTACTGGTAATTTCCCATCACTTATAAAAGTTGAAGGTAAATATATGCGAAGTGGTTTAAAACAATATTATATGAACCCTGCAAAAACACAAGAAATTATTGCAGAGCTATCACCTTTTATGGATCAACGTCAAAACAATCAGATGTTTGATATACAAGATACATTAAATGACTTAATTATTAATCCAAATAAATTTGAAAAATTAAATGCATGGACAAATCAACACGCATATTTTATACAACAAGCATTTCAAAACCAAGTTGATAGTGTTGTATGGATAGGTTCTTACAATCAATTTTTAGCCAACAAACCTATGTCTATGCCAGATGCTGTAGCACAAAAAGAAGCTATAGCACAAGCTGATGCGAATGTGCGTATGACACAGGATAGTTTACAACCAGAAGACAGAGCAGCATTTCAAACTGATACACCATTAGTGCAATCGTTGTTGCAATTTACTAGTTATTTCAACATGATGGCAAATTTAAACGACACAAATTATAAAAAAATGGTAAACGATATGGGATATAAAATTACAGGTAAAGGTAGTGAAAGATTAATATATACATTTATGTTTGGCTTGTATATGCCTGCTGTAATTTCTGGTGTTATTGTTAATTTTTTTGGTGGCAATTTAAATGATGCAGATGAAGACGGATATCTTGATGAAATATTTGAACTGTTATTTTTTGAACCATTAAGGTTTGGTCTTGCATTTATCCCTGGTGGAAACATATTGCCTGTACCTTTTAACGTATTAAATGACAAACCATACGATGATCGTATATCTACAAGTCCATCTATATCTACATTAGAAAGTAGTACTACAGGAACAGTTCGTGCATTGCAAGCTGTTTTAGACCCTAAAAAAGATGTAACTGGTAAAAATGTAAAAGATGTATTTACTTTATTATCTTTAATTAGTAATTATCCATTAACTATTTTAGGTAGACCACTTGGTTATTTACAAGATGTTAGTACTGGCAGAGTAGAACCAGAAGGACCACTAGATTTTGTTAGAGGTGTAGTTACAGGTAAAACTGGACGTAGGCAAAGAAAATAAAGGTGTGACCGTAAAGCAAAGAGTTGTTGGTAACCTAAATAAGATAGTGAAAATGTCTAGTTAATGACAATAAATTCGACTACACGAAAGACGAGTAACTTAGTTGGTAATGGTA
>Ga0163110_10001966_pt1 | contig 10492 bp, 7 predicted proteins | sample CRUFie1St17metaG_FD_108703 | JGI IMG/M metagenome (GOLD analysis project Ga0163110, IMG submission 108703) | Marine microbial communities from the Costa Rica Dome - CRUD Field 142mm St17 metaG | ecosystem: Environmental > Aquatic > Marine > Oceanic > Photic zone | place: Costa Rica: the Eastern...
CCTGACCTGCGATAGCATACATGTTCTGAGCTTCGTTGACCATGCGTCCACGGAAGTGCTCAACTAGATACTCATCACTTGGGTTGGAAGCGAAGAAACGACGTACGTTTTGACGAGATGCGTCAAACAGTGCTTTGTTTCCTTCCTTGATCTTCTTTACAAAATCTGTTCCAGAAAGCATTTTAATTTTACCTATCTACGAGTTTATTTATAAAGTTATTATAAAGCAGTTTCGTGACGAGAGTAAATGAAGAAGTATCTCATATGTCCTTGCTCTGTATACTCAACACATAACTTCTTTATCCAATAATCATATTTTGTTGCTATAGAATGTATTTTATCTAATGTCCAATTATACCAAACTATGTCACCATAGTCTGCCCAATCATGTGGTATGCCAGGATTGACTCTGAATATTGCCTCCCTTCTAAACATGGTATGTATTTTTTCCAATTGCCTGTCTATAATTTTCTCATCACCAAAATTTATTGAACCAAGACACATAACTATGTCAAATGGAACTGTGTTATAATCTTCTATTGATACTTTTATGTCAGCACAGTCGTTGTAAGGATCAATACCAATAAGATTATCAATTTTATTCTTGAATCTATTATAACCACACCCTATATCAAGAACACTAGAGGGTTTTTGATTATTGACATAATCTATCAAGGCATAACCAGAATGTTTGTAACCATCCATACTGGTGTCCTTCCAAATTCCATTAAAGTATGATTCCATGAATTAGGAACTACTATCATCGACCTCACCACCGTCAACTGAGGGTTGAGGTGTCAATTCTTGCACCTGTTTGGTTAAAGTTATTACTTTTGCCTCAAGAGCTATGTTATTTGCCATGAGAGTATTCAATTTGTTCTGATATACTTGCAGAACAGCGTTCACCTCTTCGTTCATTATTCAAAATAGACTATATTATATATTACTTCCAAGAAAGAATCTCGTCAAGGTCGGGTTTTTTAACTTTAAAACCCTCTACTCGTGTATGTTCCTTAGTATTGTAGATACCACCTGTCTTTCTGATCACTACATCAGGGTCATCAGTCTTCTCAAAGTGTGCATCATACCCCTCTGTGCCTGCGAGTGACCAATCGTAGTATCCAAGTCCCAATAATGTCACAACTCTTTCTCCAGACTCTAAGTTGAGCATAGAATTTTTTCTAAAATTTGAATAACACTTGCAAAATGAGAGATCTATGTCATGATTATTTGCCGACATTGCTAAACCATGGATAAAAATACCCATATTCATGTAGTGTCTGTACGTTTCCATGCCAGGATTTCTTCTTTTTGGTTGATAACCCTTAAATTCCCATGGATTATCGTCCTCAACACTCTTATGAGTGATTAGTGATACCAAATATGGTGCTTGTATCTGACAATTGAATGAACCAGGTTGCCTATCGTACGCTTTTCTGATCTGTTCATTCCATCTATCCTCACCAAACTTAGGAACATAGATGCCATAACTGCCTATGATGTTATCCTCTTCATCTTTTGTGTAATTTGTGCCAGACTCAAGCACTAAATCTGCTTTTTCTGCTGCGTATTCAGGACCGTGAACTTCTAATCGCCATGAAAAGAACTCCTTGTCAACAGGAGATATGTTTATTGCCTCCTGTATTACCTCATCTATCTTCTCTTTTGTAGGATAATCATCCTGTTTGAAGTGTCTGTAATTTATACGTCTAAAAAGATCCACCATCGATAGTTATGTTTTCTAAGGTACGTGTAGTGCCAGAACAGGATATAACCTGTGACTGACCTGCACAATCATTTACCCATAACTGACCTACCTCTAGAGCACCATACTCATTAATTGTTAAGACACTTGAACTCTCTGATACTTGCGAACCTACGACAATTCTACCTGCTGAGTCATCCCAGAACACTGCTGCTTTTTTAGCAGATCCACTGTAGTAATTCATTATGACACCAACGTCTTTATTGGTATCACTGCTTAGTGCAGATCCATCTACAACTTGCAACTCTAATAAGACATCTTCAATAGTTGTGTTGACTGTGTTTAACTGTGTAACTGTACCACTGACAGTCAAGTCACCACCTACAGAAAAATTACCTGTTGAATTTATATTACCAGTAACACTTAATTGTGATCCATTAAACGTAAGGTTACCACTATCTTCTAACTCACCACCAGAACCTGCCAACACCACTCTACCTGTGGTTAAGTCACTTACCTTGGCAGATGCCATTGTTGTAACACCTGTTATATTAGCGTTCGTGCCCTTAAAAAAAGTTATAGTACCAACACCTGCAACGTTGACCTCTGCAGCACCTGTACCACCAGAAGCAGCGTTGTTGGGAACTGTGTCCCATGTGAGGTTGCCAGAACCATCAGATTTTAAATAACCAGTATTTACAGCAGCAGCAGGGAATGTATATGTTTGATCACTTGCAATAGTATTAGGTGCTTTTAATAATATAGAGTTAGATCCGTTATTTGTTCCTTCTACAAGTTTTACTCCTGACCCTACGGTAGCAGTTCCTTTCTGCCAAAATCTTCCAGACCCTATGAATTGGTTATTGTTTGTGGTAGAGTCTATACCCACATACAAATCAAATTTGTCAACGGTAAAACCTGGTTCACCTGCTTGAAGGCCAGGTAGACTAGCAAGATTACCTCTCTTAAACTGTAATACAGGATTTGCCATCGATCAAAAAATTCCTCTCTAGTATTTAGATTTTATGCCCAAGTTCCAGCATCAAGATCAATTTTATTATCTAATTCATCACCTAGACTGTTGATGACAGTCGTGCTAAATCCAATAGGTCCTGACTGTGAACCCACTGCAGAGTCTATGATATCGTCTGGACTTACAAAAACAAAGTTGTCAGCGTTTGGATCATAAGATAGCACAAAATTTGTTCCTATGCCAGTCCCTAATGACGTAGAAATAATATCTGTGATGTCTCGTAAGTTTGCCACTCCTTCCTCCTCTACTGCGAATGAGACGATTGGTTGTCCGTCAAGAGTTGTGTCTGCATGTTCAGATACAATACCGACTTTGACGATTTGAATTGACATATCATAAAGATGCTGTTGGTAACACTAATGCTTGACCAGTTATCACCTTGGTTTTTACATTACTGTTTCTGTTGATAATCAAAACATCATATTCATATCTACCAGCAGTTATAATACCAGTTTGTGCTGCTGTCAAACTTATGGTGACGTTACCCTTGTCAGGTTGCCCACCAAAAGTTGCTGCAAAACCAACAAAACCAGGTGCTGCTGCATGCTTCCTCATTTTTGCTTGGAAGTCAAAGTTTGTAAGATCCAATGGTTGATTATCTCTTTTACCTAATTCAAAGGTAGAAGAGAAGTCTGTGCCTTGATCAATTTGTATGTTGACTGAGGGTACTGCCATAGATCCTATCCAGTATTTCTATTTATCATCTCTTTGAGCAAATCAATCTCAGCACGTAGAGCATCTATTTCATTCTGTTGTCTTTGACGTGTCTTCTTCTCATTCATATAACGAGTGTACTCAACACTATCTGTGTTCAGTATCGCTTTCGTCTTTGCATCCCTCGCTAGATTCGAGTGACTCTCCACCTTTATCTTTTTGGATGATCGGGTAGGTTTCATCAAAAGTTCCCTCTAGTATTTCTGCTGCTAGTGACCATGCGTTTATCATGTTTATATTATGCCACAGCTATTGCTCTAAAGTCAAGCAATTCAGATGGTTGTGCTTGATTAGTTGATGCTATATCGACCTTTATTTGGAATCCAGTGAAAGGTGGTAAATCATCAACAGTATATTCATACTCTAAGAATTGGTTTTCTAAACTTGCCACTACATTTTGATCTGGTCTACCACTATTGTTTTTGTCATTGATAACAAAACCTGCAGCATCAAGATTATCAAAACCAGGCATCAACTCATATACCTTATCTATCTCATCAGCGTCTGACCTCACCAACCTATACAACACTCTTATATCTGACGCAGATGGTCTATTTGCTGCAAACAATACTTTAATTGATGTTGCAGGGTTTTCAAGATTCACAACTTGTGTTTGGTAAATGCAATCATGAGGATCCTCTAGTTTATTTGCTCTATTACTTGTAGCATAGTTTTCAACAGGAGAATTTATTCTTGAACTTGATGTAGAAATCTGACTTCTGAATGCATCTATGACAGGAGAAAGATCTTCGTTATCAGTGTTTAATTGCATTTCAATAGTGAATGATTTACCACCTGGCAAATCTGACAATTGTTCTTGTTCGTTATCAAGCGATGCAACCATTTTTGTTTCTGCAAATTTAGTTTCATTTACAAGGGATATAGGTTCAAATCCTTTGTCTTGGAATGATGTCTCAGTTCCACTGACACTGGTTGCCGTAGTCGTTCTTACGTTTGTCTTGATATCACATCCTATGGGTATTGTATGTGATACTGCAGGTGTTATAGTATCATACTGAATATTTTTTGTTGCTCTTCCTAATGAACCACCACCAGACTTATCCTTGGTAAACAATTTAGATCCAGTTATTTTAACATGATATGAATCAAGAGTAACCTTATCCTCTATGTTGTTTGCAACATTTACAAGAGAGTGTTGTTTGTTTATTTTTCTTAGTGAGATACCAGAGAACTCATACTTCTGTATAGGTGTCCCTATAGGATATGATCTAGCAATAGAGTTATCAATCTTACGTACAATTGTACCACTCAATTGATTTGCACCAACAGACGTGTACTGTATAATCTCATTACCAATTAAGGCAAAGCCAGGATTGCTTGCTGTGACTTGTGCACCCTCAAAGAAGTTGAATCCAGTGCTACTAGCAACTGATACAACACTTGTAGCACTAACACCGTATGCCACAGTGGTCTTAGTTGGGATGGAGTCACCTGATATTTCTTTGATTGTGACTGTGCTGTTTGCTGCATGTAAACCATGATTAGGATGAGTAATCTTGAAATGTGTGCCGTCAAACTGATCTGTGTTTGTAGTGACTGTTGCAGGTATAATGTTGGGAAGGGTTGTTCCGTCAGATATAATTGTATTTGTAGTGTCAAATGTGCCTGAGTTATTAGTCAATACAAGAGAGTTTGTTCCTGTTGTAACACCAACAGTCACGACTAGATTTTGTCCTAAACCTTTGTTTCCTATTGCAGCTGTTAAGGTATCACCCACTCGATAACCAGTTCCACTGTTGTTCAATGTAATTGATGCAACAGATCCAGAGGATACTGTGGCGATGCCTGCAGCTCCACTACCACTTCCTGTCAAAGTTGTGAATGATATAGATTGACCAACTCCGTCTTCGTATCCTGTGCCTGCGTTTGTAATTGAGATTCCAGTATCATTACCAACACCACCGATGTGTGCTAGTTTTTCTGCAACAATACCTCTAGCAGATGAGTTTGATGTTTGTGTTATCACAGATCCAACATCAGCACCACTAATAGCGATAGATGATGTTAGACCCACAGTCACTCTCTTTGAGAAAACTTCAATGGGATTTTCTGGTAACAAACATCTCCTGTCATTTATATTTAATGATGGATTGTACATTCTAAACGTACCAGAATCAGTTGAGAACTTAGCACGTCTGAGAGTATACTTCATATCCTCTAACTGTGATGGTGTCCATGTACCAGCAGTTTGACCTTTGAATAATGATCCAAGTGTAGGTTGTTTTGTTACTATAACTTTTCCTAACTCAGATTGATTTGCTGTTGTTATGTCTGCCTCTCCTATCTGACATATCCACTGGTTATAATCAGATGTAGCAGTGATTACAACAAAAGCATACTCTCCTAATGGTAAGTAAATTGGTGACTCAAAGGTGAATGTTGTTGGTATTGATGCATCTGCAGACACAAACACTTCATCAGGATTCTTTACAACAACACCATGTTTTCTAGTTGCTCTTGATGGATATCCATTTACAACATCAACAATACGTAATTCAAGTGGTATGGTCTCAGATTTTGTTGCAAAGAAGAAGTCTACAGAGGTAATAAAAATACCGTCTGCTTGGTCAACTTGGAATGTTTGTGCAAGTGGGTCAGAGTCCTCTTCCATTTGCATATTGTGGAAGTGGTTTTCTGTTATATTGTTTGTTATATTTGTAATAAAGTTTATAACAGGTATTACTGGTTCTGGTTCAATCTTCTCTAATGTATTCTCAGTAATCAATCTACCCTCAGAGAAATGATCTGCAGTGGCACGACTAAAGTTTGTATTAGGAGCGACTGGATCTTGAGGTCTTAAACTAGATATTAATGCAGTATTTGTACCATTTAAAAATCTACCCTCTGGTATAATATACACACCTATCACAGCACCGACATTGTCTGTAATCAACCTTGTATTTACAATCCTTGCTTCAGCATTACTATTCTCACCCACAAGGAACATATTTCTTGCTATACGATTGCAATAAAAATTGGAGTCTGATATTTGTGATAGTGATTTTGTGTCGATGTTCAACACTTGTGTGGTTTCAGAGTATGCAGATGATAATCCAACATTACCTGCTTCATAAGGATTGTTAGGATAAATTACTGTTGGTGCATTGTAAGGTCCGTCTTTATGATTTGGTGCTGCAAGTCTAAATCTAAAATCAACTCTTATATTATTATTTGCATCTGCTGTCAATGCACTTACTGTCTCACCTATTTGAAACGCACCTGATATAGGTTCTACCTCTAATAATTTTGGAACGATGCGAGCATTGTTCTCAGACATGTCTTCACCTGCAAAGTAAGTGAAGTGATTTGTGCCAGGTTTTAGACGTGTGCCAACAAACTCTATGTTTTGTTGCCTCATCTCGTCTATTGTAAGTTCAGTATCAATGATATCATTCTCTGTCGTTTCTGCTAAAAATCCACTGAGAACTTGAAACTCTTTTACTATATTGACATCTGATTCGGGGTTTAAGGTTAAATTACCTGACCAACTCCTAATCATGTATGGGTTAACGTTCTCCACTCTTGTGGCAAATGGTTGTACCCTCTCTATTACTTCATCGTAATCTAACGTAATTAGATCACCAGTTTTTCTTATGTTTGGATTTCCAAAATCAGTTACGTACCTTGGGTCAAGGGTAAGATCAGGAGCACCATTTGTGCCCACAACGCTATTAGAACCAATAAGCAAATCAATAGAATCGAAGTGTTTTTTGGAGACGAGTTTTCCATCCTTGATGTCATATTTAAGTGGTACAGTCTTGTCAGCTACATCAAAGGTGTTGTAAGGATCGACAACAAAACCATTCTTGAATCGATTTAACCCTGTGGTTGGGTCAGTAATCACTAAACTATCTGTTTTTGCTTCAAGCAATGATAGTGATGTTGTCTCTTCTAAACTCTCAATCCTATTCTCAAGTGCACCAATATCTTTCATGGTGTATCTTTGATTTGCACGGAAGGTTATTTTAACCTCAGTTTTTGCATCAAAGACATATGGTTTGTACTCTATTTTTGCAAGTTCAAATGCATTAGGTACAGATTCTGGTTCTACTGGATTGACAGCAGGCACTCCTTGTTTGATAACAAAGACCTTTTCACCTGTAATATACAATCTATCTATCCTTGCAAGGTAGTGTTTGTAATCAAATGTAAGATTTTCATCTGACACTAAAACCTTTGCACTCTGACCTGCACTTGAAAAATCTCTGGAGTCAAATTCAAATGGCGATCTTGATGATGCTGTGTAAGGTGCTACTCTAGGTCTTAAATCTATGACATCGGTATTCCTTATGTTATCAAAAGCAGGGATCGTATCGTAATCGTTAGAGTCATAACTATTCGCTGTTATAATGTCACCTGAGTCTTGTGAATTTATAACATAGTGGTTGAAATATATTTTGATTTTACCTTGAGGTTCAGGAAATCCTTGCTTACGAACAATTCTAGCATAATCATAATACTCTTCTCTTTGCCCACTATCAAGATCAAAACTACCTCTTATATTAACATCACCTTGATCAATATTTGACAGCAATGCTCGCACACCAGACTCCTCAAATCTGACCTCTTCATTTTCTACAAATGCCTTTTCATTCTTAAATATAACCTCTATCTTTGATGTTCCATCTCTACCAATGACTGCTGCTGCAGCACCTGAACTCACACCTATACCAATCTCACCAAGCACAAGGTCAGTGTTATTGCCATTAGGTCCGTTGTATGACCCTAAAGTAAGTTTAGGTGCAGTAGGATCTGCAGTTCCTGATGCCTCAAATATAGCAATAACAGATGTTGCATCTGGCACATCTAATGATATCTCTCTATCTTGTACTCGTTTACCATATACAGAACTAAATGTAAGACCATCTGCTATGGCACTACTTATACCTGAGTTTGCACGATTAGATCCACTTACTATAAGAGATGCACTTCTTGTAAGTGTCTTTTGTTTAGACTTAACCTTTGATTTTTGTTGTGTGCTTTGTACAACAACATTTGAGTTTTGACTTGCTGTTAATCCAGATAAAGTAGCACCTTTACCACCACCAGTTAGCACAAATTGACTTGAGTTTAAATCCTCTATAGAACCATCTGTGTAAATTACAGTGTATCTCTCTTCATCAAATGGTGCATACACCAAATCTGTTCCTGTCAAAGATGGAAGTGTGAGTTGTCCACTACCATTTGTGCTCAATCCTGTATCTTCTACCCTAGTTTGTAATAATGAGTCAGTAAGATCAACAGACTCTATATTTGTATTTGGTAATTCAGCATATAAGAATCCACTTTTAGATCCTCTTAGTGTTCCTGATATGATTTTCAAATCACTTGCGTTCACAGTTGAACTAGGTAACGCCTTATGACAAATACCTGAGATTGTGTTCGGTGCTGCTACGAGTGTTATGGTATTGTTTGTTGCACTAATCGCATTAACAACATTGAAGGTAACATCTGTGATGCCAGTGCGTTTATAAGATACTACGTCGCCTACTTTAAAATTCTTTACCCATCCACTTATACTACTTGTAACAACACCACCACTTGTTATACTAAAAGTTCTACCAGTAAGATCTTTCTTTGTTTCTAATACAACATCTGCAGCAAATGTTCTAGAAGCTGCTGTTGATCTGACAGATTTTATATCACTTAAATCAAACTCACTTATTGCAGTGATAATTCTACCGTCTTTGACACCATTCACTATTATCTGTTCGTCTTTTAGAAACTTACCAGATACTTGATTGAGTGTGACTGTGGTGCTACTTGATACAGCACTACGTAAATATCCTCTTGCACCTGAACTTGCTCCCTCGATGTAAGCAGGCAAGGCAATAGTTGCTGCTTGGTTTACTGTTAATTGTGTATCAGTTTGTATATCAAATAAGAATAACTCAAACACACTGGTATTACCTGTGTATGCTGCATTCTGTAATTTGTAATCATATACTCTTGCTCGGCCTATACTATTGCCTGCAGCAGATGATTTATTAGAACCCAACCTTGCACTACGTAAATCCACAAAATCTGATGTCGCAGCGTTCAATTTAATTTGTGCTGCATTGAGCACATTATGGACTCTTAATTTGTTACCTGCCTCAAATGGCACAGCACTAGACTCTACAAGTCTTGTTGTTCTTGGTTTTGGTACGTCTAATAATATAGATCCATCTGTCTTTACCTCATATCCTTTTACATATGCTTTACCAGATCCAATCCTTATATTGAGTAAATCTTTACTAGGTGTATTACCGTCGTTGGTGATGTTCTCAGGGAAGAATGTGCCAAAAACTGAATGTCTATCATTCAAGCATTCCTTTGCCTCTAGATCAAATTTCTCAACGTAATAGTTACCACTCTCGTCAAATGTTCTTCTTGCAAACTCTTTTGCTATCTCGCTGTATATTGTTGTATCTACTATTTTCTTTGTAAAACCCTGTTCAATTCTTTGTAGTTCTATAAAATTCTCATCTTGAAAATCATCTATGTCTTTCTTAATAAGAGAAACACTAATCTTGAACCTATCAGCACCAGGAGCAGTGAAGTTAGAGAATCCAGCAGCATTATCATATAAACTGTTATCATCAACAGCAGTAACAATCTCTTCTTTAACATTGAGTCCTACCCTACATGATGGACGTGGTTCGTATTGATTAAGTATAATTGTCTCTCTTGCTACCTCTACAAAAGTTCCACGAATAAACCATACACCTTGTGTTATTGCAAACGCAGATCCTATTTGTGCAGCATTTGAATTTATTGTGGTTGCAAAATCACTCCCTTCTGTGATCGTGGTGGATCCGTAGGTGAAACTTGATAAGGTTATGAGTGTCTCACCATCTAAGAATGAATCATCTGTAAAATTGTCAGATGACTTTTCATACTTAATATAAAGAGTAGTATGATTTGTTTCTGACGATGAGGCAGACAATACCTTCACACATTGTGCGATGATGCCAGAAGTCTTACCTTGTATTCTAAGACCAACTAATTTGTCATAGTATAACTCTACAGGAACACCA
>Ga0163110_10001967_pt1 | contig 10486 bp, 9 predicted proteins | sample CRUFie1St17metaG_FD_108703 | JGI IMG/M metagenome (GOLD analysis project Ga0163110, IMG submission 108703) | Marine microbial communities from the Costa Rica Dome - CRUD Field 142mm St17 metaG | ecosystem: Environmental > Aquatic > Marine > Oceanic > Photic zone | place: Costa Rica: the Eastern...
CGTCCGAATGCAATAATGTAATTGCCATTGTCAACTCTTATCCTTCCGCCTTCATCTAAAGAATCCAAATCTGACAAAGATCGTCCAAGTTCACTTTCATCTTTTCTTGCATCACCAGTGATTAACCACTGTTCGATTTCTTCCAATGACCGTCTAAAGCTGGATGGATGGTCTCGGATAAGTTTCCACAACAGCAACAAGCTAGCCGCTGCATCCGCCGCTGCATCATGAGCATTTGAGAGGTCAATTCCATGCCTGGCGCACAGAGAACCTAGATTATGTGGTCTAGGTAGTCTCAGTCTTCGGACGATTTCCAAAGTATCTAGAATAACGAGAGGCCTTGGAGGAGAAATTCCACAGCGGTAAAATTCATTTTCAAGTAGGGGCATGTCAAATTTCCTAGCATTGTGCCCTACAACCACTGAATCTTTCATCAGCTCAATAATTTCTTGTGCATAATTGCTGAAACTTGGCTTATCTCGAACATCGACGTCGTATATTCCATGTACGTTAGAGGCTCCATGGGGGATGGGTCTTTGAGGATTAATCAAAACTTCATAATGAACAGGTGTACCATCTGCATCAGCACCGACAAGAGCTATCTGCACGATTTTGTCGCTATTGGTAGAAATCCCTGTGGTTTCTAGATCGAACGCTAACACCCTGTGACCTTGTAAAACGTCGACCATGCTAGGCCCTAGAGGCCGATACAAATGAACATCACTACAAAATTTCTATTTCATTTATGTGCACAGAGGTAACCATGGGTTTGCGTGATTGGTTCAAGAAAAAGCCTGAGCAAACACAAGAACATGAAATAGAAGCTGTCATTGAACTACCAGAATTAGACAAAGACTCATTACTTGAAGAAGCGATTTCTGTTTTTGAGTCTGAGGATGAAGAGGTCGAGCAGGTTGATTTAGTTGATGCAACTCCTGAATATGATACAGGAGATGTTAAAGCGGCTGACCTATTGAAAGACGAAATGGATTCAAATTATGATTTGAATACAGTCGAGGTTTCAGAATATGAAGACTTGCTTGAAGGTGCAGAAATTATTGGCGACCTACCATCCGAAGTTCGTTTTGAAACCGATAAAAACTGACCATTTTAGGGACATAGTTAGATAATAAGCGCTCTAGCGAGGTTTATGGACAGTAAAAGGACGGTATTCGTATGCGCCCTTTTGCTGGCACAATTGCTTGCTGGATGTACTTCTGTACTGGATTCGGCAGCAACCGATCCCCGTGCTGCATTAACGGCAACTCCGACTGCGATACAGCAGGGAGAAGAGGTCACGTTCGACGCCAGAGGGTCAGATGCGATTCAGGGAGTAATCACCGAATATACGTGGGACTTTGGCGATGGAACAAAAGCAACGACAATATCTGGTTTTACATCTCATCAATTTCTAAAAGCAGGTCAATTCAATGTAAAGTTGACAGTCTCAAATGATGGCGGTGGAACTGACTCGGCAACAGTATTAGTGCGCGTTAATGGTGCTCCGCAAATCAACCTTTCAATTCCGGATGTTGTTCGTAGTGGGGATATAGTCCTCTTGGATGCATCAAGAACAGTTGACCCTGAAGGGGGCCCACTGAAATTTAGTTGGGACCTAAATTTCCTTGAGGATACTGACGGAGACGGAGATACAAGAAACGACGTCGATTCTACCGAAAAAAGCGTGTATTTGCCGACCGAGAATAGCGGAACTGTACTGGGTTCGTTGACCGTAGACGATGGACAAGGAGGTATCGTTGTTGAGCCATTTACTATCGACGTCTTAACTAGGAAATACAAGGTATCATGGGTTCAAAATACGTTAGAGTGGAATTATGATGAATATCTAGCCCAAGGCGATACATGGTCCGATAATATGACCCCAGGCGAGGGTGCAAGAATAATGTTTTACGAGGCTATTTTAGAATTGGACCAAGATTTGGTTTTGCCTCCAGATAATTTTACTCTCTCAGTAAAAATAGATGATGATGCATACAGAAGAAGCGCACAAACCTCTCCAGGAAACTTGACGAGAAATGAATCGACTACCGCTGAGCTTAACGACAGTAAATTGAATCCAGCCCCAGAGGAGGGAGTCTACGATTCAGATAATCCCGAGGACTTACTCAGGTCTTTACTTAACGAACCGGGTGCAAGATTTGGCCAGGGTGAATGGGTTTGGACTGTTGTAGCACAGAACGCGGATCCGGATTCTATCATACCCGGTGCTCCAGACCCCGATGGTGGGAATGATTGGACCCTGACAATAGTAATAACAGTGTTAACACCAATATTGAGCGAAGTCGCTTATGAATGATTCAATTAAATTGGATTGGCTGTACGGTTTTCCAGTTTGCGTTTGCTAATTTTTTGGCCTTTCCGTCTGCGATTATTGGATGAATATTGTTTAATTTTCCGTGCATTCCGTGAACTCCAAATTTAATTTTCAATTCCACTTGCCTATCTCTTTCAGCGGTTTCCAATTGTTCGGCATCTAATTCAATACTTGCCAAATCCTTTCCTGTTGATGCAGATAATATTGTGAATTTGCTCCCAGTTATGCTAGTACGTGGTTTGAAGTCCATATCATCAGGGTGGTTCATCCACACTTCGACGTCTATCGAGAGCAGATTTTTGATTCCGACTCTCTTAATTTCAACGGAATCTACCATTGTGACCAGTTATGCCGATAGGCCGGTAATTGAAAACCTCTCGCATTGTTTGGGACCTATGGGTATCTGACCTACTCTTTGATATGGGTTGAATGAGATTTCCGATTTATGTCCCCCCCAACAAAAGGTAAAGGCACACAGAAGCTAGCGAGATTGAGACGACTCAAGGATGAAATCAAACGATTTGTTTTTGCAAATCCTGGCTGTAGTGCTCAGTCAATAGTTGCCCATTTGAGTCATGATAAAAAACTGAAGAACCACGGATTGACTCCTCGCAAAGTTGGCTTTTTCATCCCACGCCACCTACATTCGCATCTTACTTGGTGGCAAGACCATTCTGCGGGTCGTCGTGTTTACGGGCCCGAGGACTCAGAATAATCGACAGTCTCAAAGATGGCCCTCACCGCCAATCAACCATGAGTGGGGTAACTGCCTATTTCGATTTAGACGGCACCCTTTTAGACGCATCTAGTGAAAAAAGCCTAACAGCACTACTTTCGAAGCGCAGACCATGGAGGATTCCGCTCGGAGCAGTGATGTGGTCCCTAGGCTTTGTTGGAAACATATTACGTGGCAGGTCAGTATATGATGCTGCAAGAAATCGAGGACATCTTGCTCTATGTAATTGGGAAGTTCTGCGCAATTATTCAGCGGAGTTAGTCGAAACTAAATTGTCTAAACGTGTAACATTAGACGCGGTCGAGAGGCTAGATTGGCACCGACAAAGAGGCCACCGCTTAGTCTTGATTACTGCAACAGTAATGCCCATGGCGCAAGCAATGGCAGACTATCTTGGTATGGACGCAGTCTATGGGTGCGGTCCAAAAAACATGACTGGCATCATGAGCGGTTCTGAGAGAGGATGGAGTGTTCCTAGAAGGAAGGGCAAGGTTCCGATCGTAGAGGCTGATGCAGCAAGTGTAGGCCATGATTTGTCTGAGTGTTGGGGCTATGGCAACACCCACGCTGATTCATATTTTATGTCAATAACAGGCAATCCAGTTGCCGTTAATGCCGAAGGACGGCTAAAATCGATAGCAAAGAAAAACCAGTGGGCCCAATTTGAGTGGCGTATTTGACTCCCGTTGCGCTTAAATGGGGAGGGTAGGTCGCCGAAGATGCACTGGCCCCATAGTGTAGCCTGGATATCACAGTGGCTTGCGGAGCCACGAACCCGTGTTCGAATCGCGGTGGGGCCGCCATCATTCTTCTTCGTTAACTAACGTAACACTTTGATTTAGAGCAGCTCTAGCAGATGAGTTCAGCAACGGTAACGCCGCAAGAGCAACACATATCGCCATGCATACACCACACAAATACGACATTAACTCTGTAACAGTAGTAACTTCTTGGGGCAGCATATCTTTGGAAACACCTGCCATCATCCAAGTGCCGCCAAATCCGCCAGCTAAACCAATTATTGATCCTGCTAGTGATAATTTAACTCCTAGCTTATTTAGCCTAAATAGCATGATTCCGCCAACTAAGACCAAAATCCCGCCGATAATTAGGGAGTATCCTCTGACAGAATAGGCGCCATTTTCTCTGACTTCATCGTGATACTCTTGGTATTCTTCAGCGGTGACATTTATGTCTTGATTCTGATAATTTCCCAATATAGCATCTAAATCCCCATCAGGAAAATCATCGGCCATTGAGTTTTTGAAATCGCCCCAACCAACTAAAACCATCAGAATTGAACCCATGACTAATATGATTGCAATCGTCTTCGGCCCTTTTTTATCAGGCCTTGGTGCGAAAAGCATCTCAGGTGGAGCAATAGCATCTTCATTAGACATACGAATTGAAATCTCATCTTTCATTATTACATTCCTCCAAACCCTTTCGTAAAATTTCTGGAATAACTATCGATTCCATGTTGACCATGTCAACACAAACTGTAGTCTGTTCACTCGTCCACAACAGTTGTTCATTTTGATTGTGAAATTCGTATTGCCACGTGCATGATTTTCCTCCGACTTTGGAAATCCAAATTGTTGCTGTGACAATGTCTCCGTATTTCAGCGGCGCATGAAAATTAGATTTGATGCTAACGATTGGAAAACCGATGTTCATCTCAGTTAAGATGTATGGATAATCTACGCCACACATGACCTCCCACGATTCTTCAAAAAATCTGTGGGCTAAGTCGAATATCCTTGGATAGAATGCAATACCGGCTAAATCCAACATGGGGAAGTCAACACGCCTAGTCAATTGGACAGCCATGGTTTCTCGTAATGGAGGAAGTTCTTCAAGCATCCTCGGGCTTGGGCCATTTTTTACCTAGTACTTTGGCTAAGTCTTCGTCAAGTTTAGCATTCCACCAATCGGTTCCTTGCCATATAGCATATCTGCCGCGAATACCACGTATGTCTGCACCCTCAAACGAACAGTTTCTGAAATTGGATAAGTTTAGTCTTGCTTTTCTTAGATCAGCTCCTCTAAAATCGCAATTGTCGAAGGCAGATTTCATTAAATCTGCTTCGACCATAGATGCTCTAGTAAAGTCGGAATTAGTGAAGTTGCCTTCAGTCAAGTCAGCACTATCAAGAATACATCTTCGAAAGTTCGAGTTGGGATGATTACCTCTCCGCAAAAGCTCTCCCTTGTGGTTTTGGAATGACCAATCTAGCGGCTCTTCTTCCCTGTCGGTGCTGCTGCCCGACATTACCATTGTAGCACCTCAGTACCGGCTGCGTTTGTCTAGGTGTGCCCTTCCTTCGGGTGTGAGAATAGCGTAGCGGTTCTTTTCTTTGGCTGATGGTGGCGTAACTAAGAAACCTCTTTCTCTTAGTCTGTTTAGGTAAAGTGACAGGTTGCCCGGTGGCTCTAAACCGGCATCTTCAAACAACTGATCTATGACTCTGGGGGGGCTATCATTAACGCCTTCTACGTCCCTTAGATACTGTATAGCGCCCAATACTTGATCTGGCTTTCTTATCAAACTGCAGTTCTCAATCAAGGCTCTAAACGCAGAGCCTCTCTCTGGCAATCCTGCGTCTCTGGCAGCATCAACGGCCGCTTCTATCGCTCTTTCTCTTGCGTTTCTTATCCTTGATAGAGCAATTGACCATGTATCATCCTCTTTAACTCTGATTAAGCGCTCATCTACGCTATTTTGAGCACCGGATAGATCAATCTCAACATCTCCTGCTCGGATTAGTACTTTGGCTTCTTCATCCATAAATATCCCTTGCCAACAGCGATTCTCACCTTTTGTTTACCATGTACATACATCAAGTAGACTCGCTTATGCTTGAATACTACCTAGCATTTGTAATAAAGACCTGTTTTGCCCTTCGCAGTAAAATGTTATGTATATTTAATAAAAAATAGCAAACCGGCGACAAATGACATCATTTGAAAAACCAAACTAATCAGGGTTTTTTGGGTAAGGCACATGAAGGGGCTATGTACTCATCAACCACTGCGGGTGAGGGAATGAAGCGTATACCATCGTATTTGATTGTCTTCTTTTTGCTTACGTCATGTCCTCCAATTGCGTTTGTGTCTGCTTCAGGTGAGCCATCAAGCTTCAATACCTTTAGCGGTGGTTTAGCTTCCGTGGATGTTAGTCTGCAAGGCAATGTTACAAATGACAGTGCAGAATTGGACATACCACGCAATGTTACGTTTGTCACATCAGGTTTTCAATTGAATGTTGAATCTCAGGACGAAAGTCCTGGCCAAATTTGGATTGATGTAGGTGAGGATGGAACGTATGAATGGGAATTCACCGGCACGGGATATGGAGATATTGGCAGCCAGAATCAGTTTTACGACGGCAGCGAATTCTATATTCTTCCATCTCCTTCTGGCAATTCTACCACACCCGGAGTACTAATCCCCTCTTCCGCAACTTTGCAGTCATCTAGTATGGAGGCAAGTTTTTCACCAAGAACCGGTGGTGGTTTCTTCCAGATTGGCGAATACCAGCAAGTTATAGAGACAGACGTAGACGGAGACGGCAATCCAGAACCGATGTTTTTGCTAACGATTCAATCAAATAATTCGACCTCCATTGTATGGGCCGATTGGAATTCCAGCTCTGGTATAACAATCTCTAATCCGGTTCAAACCTGTGATAACGCAACCTCACTATCCGTGGGAGACATCAACGGAGACGGCAATGAGGACATAGTAGCATTTTCCACACAATCGGGTCATGCTTGTGTTCACATTGCTAATGGTACATCTTTTGACCCCGTCGTCAATTCGACGGTTACCAATGGTTTGGTCAAAGCGACACTAGGCGATATAGATGCAGATGGTGCTGATGAGATTCTGTCGATAAACTCAGGAGGTATTCTAGCATTTCAATCGTGGAATAACACGACTGCTGGGCTGTCTGCAGCGGTTGGGGAAATGATAACCCCCAATGGAAGTGTGGGCATGCCTGCTCTTCTCATTTCATTACATGTGGGCGACTTCTTTGGTTCAGGTAATGAATCAATGCTCGTTATGGACAGTTCAGGACATTGGTCGCTTTGGCAATACCGTACAGGCGCGTTGTTAGGGCCAATAGTATCATTTGATGATATCTCGAGAGACGAAATTTTGACAGATTTAGACGGTGATGGTGACATTGATATTGTAGGTTCAAATGATACGGGGTTCGCATTCAGGATCAATAATGGGACAACGTGGCAATTGAATTCGCAACAAGGACAGGTCAATTTCCAAAATTCCACAATTGTCGATTTCGATAAAGACGGGGTTCTTGAACTACTTTCTCCAGTTTCAGCCGTATCAGATGGTTCGCCTTCAACAATTGATGGAAATATTTCTATCAGGGAAATTAATTCAACGAACATATCATTACAATCCTCTGAAGTTCTCGAGCCATGGTCAATGCCAAATTCAATTTTGACTATGGATCTAGATGGTGATGGTGCCATCGAGCACGTTGTATCCGCTGGTGAGAGCGCCAGAGGTGTGTTCATTGGCGGGTGGCATAGCATAGAGCTTGATGCGGATGGCGATGGGAATCCCGAAATGAGTAGAACTGGATATGCAGGAGATTCCAGCAATGGGCTCAGCCCGCTGATGATGATTGATGATGCTGACGGTATAAGAGACGATTTAGCGATTACAATACCTAACCTTCCGACAACAGTTGATGGATATGGCGTATCTATGGTCAATGTATCGATGAATATCAGTACGACAGGAGAGGGTGATTTCAATTTTTCAAATCTTGAAATCTCCTATGATTGTCAATTCTTTGTAGGCCAAAATCCACACCTTATAGGGAATCTAACTAACTCACTTAATCAGCAGATGACTGGCGGAGTAGGCAATCTTACGATTAAACTCCCAATCAATTCCACCAAAGCAGGAAATATTTCTCTTACAAATTTCTTCGCAACAACAATACCTGGGGCTCCCAATTTTGCAATCCCGATAACTCCGGTTCTTTCTTTGGTTACACTTAACGAGACAATGGTTGAATTCAGATGGAACGATCCTGTCGATTACGGGGAAGATTTCATTGAATTCGAAATTTTTAGGTTGGAGTCCTCAACAGAATCCGTAGATTTACTGAACGTTTACAATAGTACAGTCTTCAATGAGACAATAGATTCCAACGTAGAAGTTGGTGCCACATATTGGTACCTCGTTAGGTCTGCCCATCTATTCGGAATCTCTTCCAATCTTTCTAGCCCGTTGCAAGTTACGATACCATATCCTCCTCCACCGGGCGCTTTAACAGGACTTGTTCTGACGGACGTCGCTCCAGATCAAGGAGGAGAACTTGAATTAACATGGGATCATAGTACGGATGAAATTTCAGGTTATGAGGTATATCTGCAAAACTCATCCTTTACGAGTACCGCTGGGTTGACCCCATTCACACTGGTTTCATCATCGAGTAACTCAACGATATTGTCTGGACTGAACAATGGACAAGGTTACTGGGCGACAGTGGTTGCGGTAGACCAGTATGGAAACAAGACAGAAGAAGTTGTACCGGTAGGTCCTGCCTATCCGAGGAATGACGACCCATCCGTGGTAAATCTAGAATTGGTTGTTAGCTCAACTACTTCAGTAGGCTCTGCGTTCAGTTTAGAAATCAAACCTGAGGTCGATGGAGAACAAATTATTCCGGCAGGAGATATTTTGATTTCGATGGAAACTAGTATCGGTACATACCCTATTTCAACGAATTGGGATTTAATTTCCTTAAGTGACTTTTTAGATTTCGGCCCGGAGTTTTCTGGAGTAACCGGCGATGTGGTGATATGGGCTAATTACAGCGGATATCCGGGAGATGAGCAATCAAGACCTATTTCACCATCCTCTACCTCGTCCGTCTCGACGGTTACTGTGAAAGCAAATTTCACGTCAACAGAGGATAATTACGAGTTAGACTGGGAAAATGAAACCAGTGTTAGAGTTGACTTGACTGCTCAGTACCAAAGTCAGCAACAGCTTCTGGATGGTAGTGAATTTATTTGGACTGCTTACAATAATTCTACAGGAGCGATAGCATCTGGAACTGGAGTTATTCAAGATGGATTCAATCAGTTTATTGTCAATTTCTCTGAGTCAGGAATTTTATTCATAAATTTGACAGGTAACTCATGGATTGATGCTGATACAAGTTCCCTACAAATTCCTCTTCTACAATATGGAAGCTCTTCTGGGGATAATGATACTCAGAATAATCAAACAAACCAGGAGCCATGGTCCCCAGATTCGATGCTAGATGTAACATTAGATTGTGGACTTGTGATTATTGACCCGACTGTAGACCAAGAACTTAATTGCCTTCTCACAAACCCTAACAACTATTCTCTGGAGGTTTCATTAGAAGCAGATGGTTGGTCTGAGTGGCCTGATTATATCTTGTTCGAACCAACAGCTGGGCAAGGCGACTTCATTCTAGAAGGATTCGAGAGTAAAAATATAGAAATCCGTGTTGACTTGATGGTAGAAGATTTTGCAAATAGCGGCTTGCCAACAGGCTTGATGGAAGTTGATTTGCGACAAGGTCCTTACGAGTACACAAGTCCGGGAGATAGGCCAATAACATTCGAAATACGCTGGAATCTAGCAGATCAACCACAAGTTGTAATTCCAGACCCGGAAGACAACAATACAAACGAATCTATTACAGAAGACAAAAAGTCAACCTCGGACAATACCATGCTCATTCTGGGAAGTGTTGGTGCTGTTGCTGTGGTGTGCCTAATTGCTTTCATTGTCATAAGAATGAGGAATAGCGACTTTGAGGATTGGGAAGAGGATGATTTAGACATGGAGCCAGATGTAATGGAGAATTCGAGAGTTTCGAAACCGCTCCCCGTCGGTGTTGCTCTTGATGAAATAGAAGATAGAACAATAATTGACGAATCTCCAGATAGGCCAGATTTTATTAATGAATTTGATGAAGATGAGGCCGTGTCTCAAAACTACAGCGACAATGATGATGCAGAATATTATGAGACAGAATCTGATAACTCTGGAATAACAACAGATGAACATGGAACAGAGTGGTATGAGGACGAAGTCGGAGTTTGGTGGTTCAGAGATCCAGGGGAGGACGATTGGTCTGAATTTGTCGAGTAATTTCGTAATACCTTTGAATAAGTCAGAAGAGGATTAGATATGACGGGCCAAGCAACATATGATTTGGTTTTGCATCAAGATGCAGATCCAACAACAAGCGGAATCGCAATTTGTGGGTTTTCTACCGTAGGCATGGTAGGGGTTATTGCAGCATCGCATGTAATTAGTCAATTAAAATTGAAGCAACTGGGTACTGTTTTAAATCCTGAATTTCCGGCAATGGCTCTTATCCATCATGA
>Ga0163110_10001968_pt1 | contig 10485 bp, 10 predicted proteins | sample CRUFie1St17metaG_FD_108703 | JGI IMG/M metagenome (GOLD analysis project Ga0163110, IMG submission 108703) | Marine microbial communities from the Costa Rica Dome - CRUD Field 142mm St17 metaG | ecosystem: Environmental > Aquatic > Marine > Oceanic > Photic zone | place: Costa Rica: the Eastern...
CCCGCCTTATAACATTTATAAAGATGGGCTTAAATTCCAAATAGAGGTAGCTCTAGCTGGAATTGAAAAAAAAGATATAGATATAGAATTATGTGACGGAGCACTAACCATCAAACATGATGGACCAAAAGATTCATCTGATAATTCTGAAACTTTACATAAAGGTATTGCTAAAAGAGCTTTCAAATTAAAGTTTACTTTAGCTGAAGACCTTGAAGTTTTAGGAGCATCTTTGAAAAATGGTCTTTTGACTATAGATATGGAAAGAGTGGTTCCTGATCATAAAAAGCCTCGCGTTATAGAGGTTAAATAATTTTAGGGCGGCATTGCCGCCCTTCTCTATTATGAGATATTTAAGTTTAGTATTAATAATTTTTGTTATTTCTGTTGAGGCAAGATCAGCTAAGACAGATCACGCTGAAATTTCGATCGTTGGTAATACTAATATTATCTCTGAACCTGGCGTAATCCAGCTAGGTTATAAATTTGTTTTTACTCCTGGCTGGCATACATATTGGATAAATCCAGGTGATTCTGGAGGGCCACCTATTTTCGAATTTAATTCACCCTCTGGATGGGATATTAAAGAGAATATTTGGCCTGGTCCTCAAAGAATAATTTACCCCCCTTTGATGACTTATGGTTATGTTGATGAAGTAATTTTTCCATTTGAATTAAATTTAAAAAATTTGAATGATCAATCTACTGAAATTACCACAAAATTTTTGGTTTGCGATGATATTTGTGTGCCGGAAGAAGCAACGATACTTCTGAGTCTGAAAAATGGAATATTAAATGTTGATGAGAGTCCTGCAGAGATAAATAAATGGTTAAACAGAGTGCCTATACGTGCGCCTCCTGAAATGATTTTGAGTTCAAATGAAAACAACTTCACTATTGAGTATGCATCACTAGACTCAAATTCTTATTTCTTTCCGTTTAATGATTCAGTTATGGATTATTCAAATGAACAAAGTTTTTCAGATAGTAAATTAACTTTTGATGTTTACGAAAATTTTAGTGAAAACTTAAAAGGAGTAGTCAGCGTAGGACAAAATTATTACGAGATTGAACAACTTAATTCGACTGTAACTGCTGAAACTATTACCGGAATCTCTTTATTCACAGCAATAATTTTTGCTTTTCTGGGTGGTTTAATCTTGAACCTTATGCCTTGCGTTCTTCCAGTTATAGCGTTGAAAGGCCTATCACTTGTTAAAAGTTCCGCAGAATCAAATTCATCAGTAACACTTAATGCTAGTGCCTATGTTGTTGGTGTGATAGCAACATTCATGACAATTGCAACAATACTTGTCTCATTAAAGAATGCGGGTGAAATGATTGGATGGGGCTACCAACTACAAAGCCCCTTTATAGTTAGTGTTTTGTCTATTTTAATATTTGGGATAGGTGTCTATTTAATTACAGATTTAAGTGTCGGAGGAAATTTAGGCAAGCTAGAAAAACATACTGATGGTTCCGGACCATTTAATTCTTTTCTAACTGGAACATTAGCTGTAGTGGTCGCATCTCCATGTACAGCACCTTTCATGGGAGCTGCTCTAGGGTTCGCTCTTATTCAACCAGATATTTTTTCTTACTTAGTATTTTTATTCTTGGCTTTGGGCTTTGCATTGCCATATTTTCTAATAGCATTATTCCCTTCTCTAATTAATTTCTTACCGAAACCTGGCAAGTGGATGGAGTCTTTAAAACAATTCTTTGGATTAATGATGTTCGCCGCAGCTATTTGGTTATTATGGGTGCTTGCAAATCAAGTTGATGCGAATTCGATCTTATTCGTACTTATAGGTTGGTTTTTGATAGGTTTTTCTTCTTGGCTTGTAATAACTAAGATTAAATTTGCTGTGTATATATCAGGAATAATTGGCCTTATTTGGGGTTACCAATTAAGTGAATGGGACTTTAAAGATGTTGAAGTGATAAATGACGCTGAATCAATTAGTTGGTCAATTGAAAAAGAAAACGAATTGCGACTTAACGAAAAAGCATACTTCATCAATTTTACAGCAGCTTGGTGCATAACTTGTAAAGTTAATGAGGGGGTAGCATTTACTGACAAAGTTTTTAGTAAATTTGAAGATAACAATATTACTTACTTAAAAGCTGATTGGACAAATAGAAATCCTGAAATTGCTGCTCAAATTGAAAAATATAACAGATCAGGAATTCCGCTTTATATATATTGGAACAAAAAACTTGACGAACCATTGGTTCTTAATGAAATATTAACTGAAGGTTATTTAATGGAGGTAGTTGATGAAAATTAAGATATTAAGTTTGATGTTACTAAGTTTGCTCAGTGCAGCTTCAGTAAAGAATGGTGACAACGCACCATCGTTTAATTTATTGAATCAGGATAATGAGACTGTTTCACTTGAAGAATTTAAAGGTAAAAAGGTTGTCCTTGAATGGACAAATCATGATTGCCCATTTGTCAAAAGACATTATGACTCAAATAATATGCAAAATTTACAAAGAGATATGAAAAACCAAGATATTGTCTGGTTATCAATTGTCTCGTCTGCAAAAGGAAAACAAGGCCACATAACATCTACTGAGGCAAAAAATCTTACAAGCTCACGAAAAGCTGAGCCTGCACATGTTTTGTTAGATACAGATGGTGATGTAGGTCGTATGTATAGTGCTAAAACAACTCCTCATATGTTTCTCATTGATGAAACAGGAAAAATGAGATATCAAGGAGCGATAGACAATCTTGGTAATACAGCAGCATTATTTATGACTGACTTAAGTAAGGCAAAAAATTATGTTAGAAATGCGGTTTCTCAATTATCAAATGGAGAAGAAGTAAAGGAAGCAAAAACAAGACCTTACGGCTGCTCAGTAAAATACTAGAAAATATATTCTGCCCAGGATTTATCTGGGAAATCGTTTTTATTCAACTTGTGCCCATTTAATAGATGGGCAAATGTTGGTTTAATTGGTTTCCTTATTGGTTCAATAATTTTTGAACCTTTAGATGTATTACAAGACTTGCAGCATGTGACAATATTTTCCCAATTTGTAACACCGCCTTTCGATCTTGGCTTCACATGATCTAAGGTAAGTTGTTTTGAATCAAAAATATCTGAGCAATATTGACATCTATACATGTCTCTTAAGAAGATGTTAGATCTAGAGAATTTCACATAGTTTTGGAATTTGTGGAACCTTTTCAACATAATTATGCTTGGCACCTCCACTTTCATTGATGGAGATCTTACTGCCCAAGACTCATGATTTTTAATCACAATAATATTTTTCGTAAAAAGCAGTCGTATTGCTGTCTTCCAATCGATGGTTGATAGTGGAAAATAGCTTACTGGTTTTCCATTTCCATTGAGCAGCAAGCAATCATTTGACATAAATCTAACCTTTATTTTCATCTTAAATTAAATTTTGTATCTATCAACTCAGGTTGTATTATTAAAGAAAGGTTTTTTGGAGGAATCTATGTCAGAACCGTTTATTCTTTTTGGAGAGCAACACACTCAAGCTCTAACTTTTACATTTTTAATAGTTGCAGTACTTTGTATTTTAGGGAATTTTTTTAGTAGCAAAGTTCAAGACATTTGTTCTAAATTAATCGGCATTTCGCTCCTAGTTTTTGAGGTCACAAAACCATTTATTTACATATATGGATTTGATAAGCCGTGGGAGACCTACTTGCCGCTTCATATGTGTAATTTTAGTGCTGTACTGATAGGAATATTTTTGCTGCAAAAGAAAAAGAATCAAATGTTCTTTGAGTTGCCTTTTTATTGGGGTGTTGGCGGTGCAACAATGGCGCTCTTAACACCTGATTTGCAGGAAGCATGGCCTGATATAGAGTTTTTCATGTTTTTTTATGGCCATGGTCAAATCATACTAGGAATCTTCTTTGCTCTTGCAGTTCTTAAACACAGGCCTTTCTTACAAAATTTTTGGAAAATGGCAGTCATTACGATATTGCTCTTAATACCAATACTTGTTATCAATTTAATTATTGGAGGAGAAGCAAATTATTGGTACTTGATGGATACCCCAGAAGGTGAATCACTAATGGACTTTATGCCAGCCCCTCCATTCCACATACTTGGTGTAGCACCACTTGCTCTGGCGGTCTTCTTTATAACTTACATTCCATTTCTCGTATGGGATAAGTTTAAGAAAGCATGAGTCAATTTGACTACATTATTGTAGGGGGAGGATCGGCTGGTTGTGTACTAGCTAACAGACTGAGTGAAGATCCTTCAGTATCTGTGTGTTTGTTAGAAACAGGTCCTAAAGATAAACATCCTGGCATCCATATACCAGCAATGTATGCATTTCTTCAAGAATCTGAATACACATATCAATATGAAACTGTGCCTCAAAAAAACTTTAATGAAGTGACTGTGACTGAGGGTGCAGGCAGTGCAATGGATTCCTCAGGACTATCGCATCAAATGCCACAGAGTTATCAAGAAAATCGTAGGGGTTTTCAACCTCGTGGAAGAACACTGGGAGGCTCCAGCTCAGTTAATGGAATGATTTATATTAGAGGGCATAAATGGGATTATGACCACTGGGCAAGTCTAGGGAACGATGGATGGTCTTACGATGATGTCTTGCCCTACTTCATCAAATCTGAAAGCAATGAGAGCCTAACAAATGAATTTCATGGCAATGAAGGCCCGTTAAATGTTGCTGAGCTGCGACATGATAATCCTTTTACAAGGTACTTCATTGAGGCAGCAAGCAAACACCATAAAATCACAGATGACTTTAATGGTGCGGATCAAGAAGGTGCGGGCCTTTATCAGGTCACTCAAAAAAATGGTAAAAGATGTAGTGCAGCAGTGGCATATCTTAATCCGGCAACAAGCAGAAAAAACTTAACCATCATCACTGATACCACTGTTAATAAAGTTATATTTGAACAAAATGTCGCGGTCGGGGTTAATTGTATGACTGCAAATAAAGAGCAGACTATAAAAGCTAATAGAGAGGTAATTCTATGCGGCGGTGCATACGGATCGCCCACAATTTTAATGAGATCTGGTATTGGCGATGAGAGCTTTTTAGCTTCCAAAAATATTCCATGTGTTTCAAACTTAAAAGGCGTTGGCGAAAATTTACAAGACCATATTGATTATATTACTTCTCATGTTGTAAATAGTTGGGAGCTTATCGGGTCACCTATCAAATCATTAAAATTCACCTTAAGAGCACCATTTGAATTATTAAATTACTTACTAACTAGCAAAGGTTTATTTAGTTCGAATCTCGCAGAAGGAGGCGCATTTATTAAAAGTGAAGAGCACCTAGAAATTCCTGATTTACAGCTTCATTTTACCGTTGCAATGGTTGAAGATCATGGCAGAGCTGATATTTGGGGGAATGGTTTTAGCTGTCATGTTTGTCTTCTGAGACCTAAATCAGTGGGTACTGTAAAAATAGCATCTAAAGATCCTAATGATGATCCAATAATAGACCCAAACTTTCTATCTCATGAGGATGACATGAAAACTTTGATAAAAGGTTATAAAAAAATGATGGAGATAATGAATACTGAACCACTAAGCAAATTCAACAATATAAGGAATCCAATCAATATTAACGATGATAAGGCAATTGAAACTGCTATAAGAACAAGATCAGATACTATTTACCACCCTGTAGGAACATGTAAAATGGGAATTGATGATATGGCTGTAGTTGATAATCAACTACGAGTCAGGGGTGTAAAAAATTTAAGGGTTGTTGATGCCTCAATAATGCCAACTCTTATCGGAGGAAATACTAACGCACCAGCTATGATGATAGCTGAGAAAGCGGCAGATTTAATTAAACAAAATGCAAGCTGAACCGTTTAGCCTATTAGCACCTTCTCATATATTGTTTGCTGCTTTATGCATTGCAATTGTGATATACCTTCCGAGGATTTTTATTGGAAGTAGTGAGAAGACTATAAGAAACATAAAGTATTTTCTTGCGTTCTTAATGTTATCGCATGAAATCATAGATCCTTTTTTTAAGGTAACCTTTTTTGGTGAGATGGTAAAAGACTCTTTGCCCCTTCATATGTGTGCATTTTCTACTTGGTGTATTTCAATATACCTTCTTGGTGGCCATAGAGTATTTTTTCTATTTGCTTATTTTTGGGGTATAGCCGGAGCCGGAATGTCAGTTCTCACACCAGATACTCTGACTGGATTTCCGACTTTTGATTATTTAAATCATATGTATGGTCACACACTTATCCTCTTGGGTGTTTCAACGGTTTTAATACTCACCAATGAAAGACCTTATCTTAAGGATTATCTCAATATTATGCTTTTCACCAGCTTTGTATTCCTGCCAGCAATGTACGCAATAAATTTTGCCTTAGATACAAACTATTGGTACATTCTTGAAAAACCAGCTGGTGACAACATTATGAACTTCATGCCTGATGCACCAATGCATATTATTGCTTTAATTCCAGTTGCTTGGCTCCTAACTTATTTACTATACGTTCCTTATCAGTTAAAAGATAAGAATGTCTGAAAATTTCCATCATTTACATCTTGAGGTTGTTGGGTCAACTAATGATCTATGCAGAATTGAATCTAAGAAGAATCTTAAACCAACTCTAATTACTGCAGACAAGCAGACTGATGGCAGAGGCAGAAATCAAAAAAAATGGGAAAGCCCAAAAGGCAACATTTCATTCTCATATGGCTTCTTTTGCGGAAAACCACACCCAGCTCTGAGCTTGCTAGCCGGATTGAAAACTACAATCGCTATCGAAAAGGTATTCGGTAAATTTGTAAAGCTAAAGTGGCCAAACGACCTGATCTATGAGTCTAAGAAAATTGGCGGTATTCTTGTAGAAACAGAAAATTTTGAAGATAAATTTCTAGTTGTTATAGGAATCGGCATAAATTTAAAAGTAAATCCCAATGAGCCTCATTGGGGTGATTTAGATGAAAATTTAAATGATGAAGAGAAAAAATTGTTGTTTATTCAAGAGCTAGCTTCGGAAATTTCAAAACTGGAAAATTTTTCTGGTGAAAATTGGCGTTCTGATTGGCTGGCGAAATGTCTTCACATGAATAGCAAAATTAAAATTCCAACTTTTGATGAAGAGCTATTTTTCCATGGCATAGATCATACAGGTGCTGCCTTATTAAAGAATATAAATGGTGAAGTCTTCGCCTATCAAGAAAGTTCTTTAAGTGTTTTAAATTTATACTGATAACCACAGAGATTAACTTAAAGTCCATCCAGTTGCATTGAGAGCCAAGCTTGCTAGATAGTTTGAAAAAAGCATAAGTGCCAACACGAATGAGGTAACAATCAAAAACAAAATTATTGCTATTACCAAGAGCCTAAACATCTCAATTAATTTAAAATTTTCCAAGTTACCTTCCTTGGGAATATAAACGTTGAATTTTTTTTCTAAAACAATGAACAATTTTGAAACTCCACCCTTATGCAATAAATTAAATAATATCTGTAACAGCTTACCAAGAAGCAAAATTATGAGAACCGTTAGAATCATACCTTCAGTGCTAGTTGCTGAGTAACACTCATCAGGAATGTCAGCATAGTAAGCAAGATACTTATTAATTGCCGGCTCGATATAACACTCATATACCATTCATTAATAATGCATAAAAATAAAACTTATTGAAAGTGTTACAATTTTTAGATAAATGAAAATTTATGGTACACAAAATTCAAGAGCTGTAAGACCTATTTGGACTGCAGAGGAAATGGGCCTTGAGTATGAGCTTGATATGATGCCCTTCCCTCCTAGAGTTTTTCAAAAAGAATATTTAGAAACTAATATGCTTGGAACTGTACCCTATCTTGTTGATGGTGATGTCAAAATGACTGAATCAGTTGCGATGTGCCAATATATTGTTGAGAAATATGGCCCAACAGAGCTGTGTGTTCAGCCAGATGAAAAGGATTATCCAAATTACTTAAACTGGTTATTTCATTCAGACGCAACACTTACCTTTCCTCAGACAGTGGTTTTAAGATACAAATTTCAAGAACCTGGAGTTGCTGATGGAGCCATAGAGGGATATAGCAGATGGTTTGTGTCCAGGTTAAAGTTGCTTGAAAGCTCTCTAGAGGACAAAGAATATCTTTGTTCAGGAAGGTTTACTATTGCGGATATATGTGTGAGTTATGCAATCAATCTTGCCTCTTCACTTGAAATACATCAAGCTATGAAACCAAATATCAAAAGGTGGTCTGAAAAGCTATTTGCAAGACCAGCATTTCAAAAAGCAGTTAGTTTTTCTCACGAGTAAAGAAAATTTATTTTTTTAATATTATGCGAAGTTGAAATAGATATTTTTTTTATTTTTCTAATATTTTTATTATAATTTACAGCATGTATAAGAATATTGCCCCAATTCTTAAATCAAAAATAGATCAAGATTCCGATAGCTTTTCATCAAACAAAGAAATGATGTTGGGAAAAATAAACAAGCTCAATGAATTGCTTGAGAAAGCTAAGATGGGTGGTGGCCAACATCATCTTGACAGACTAGCTGCCAAAGGAAAGCTTCCAGTCAGGGAAAGAATAAAAAATATTCTCGACCCGGATACCCCTTTTCTTGAAATATCCCCTTATGCAGCATATGGCACTGCTTATACAGTGGGGGGTGGATGCGTTGCAGGCATTGGTTTAGTTGCTGGAAAAGAGTGTGTTATTTTTGCGAATGATCCTTCAGTGCTTGGTGGGGCAATGACAGTTTATGTTTGGGAAAAGTGGATGCGTTGTATTCAAATTGCTCGAGAAAATAGAATTCCTTTTATCAATTTTGTTGAGTCAGCTGGAGCAGACCTAAGAGGTGGAACTGGTGATAATGGTGAAAACCTTGCTCGAAAACTTGAAAACCCCCACTTTGCCGCATCTGGTAGATCATTTTATGAGATGACCGAATTATCGAAATTAAAAATTCCTGTTGTATCAATAGTATTCGGGTCCTCGACAGCTGGTGGAGCTTATCAACCTGGTATGTCTGACTATACGATTTTTATCAAGAAACAATCTAAGGCTTTCTTAGCTGGGCCTCCATTAGTCCAAATGGCAACAGGCGAGATTTCAGATGATGAAACACTTGGTGGTGCTGAAATGCACTCCAAGATATCTGGGTTTTCAGATTATCTCGCTGAAGACGAAATGGATGCACTACGAATCTGCAGAAATGTTATTGGCCACTTAAATTTAGTTAAAAGATCAAGCTTTGATCTCACAAAATTTTCTGCTCCTAAATATAGCTCAGACGGTCTGTTGGGTTTATTTAGTGAAGATCTAAAAACTCATGTTGATATAAGGGAAGTTATTATGAGGTTTGTAGATGAATCAAGGTTTGAGGAATTTAAACCTCTTTATGGTTCAACTATGGTTTGCGGATGGGCCAATGTCTTTGGATATCCAGTAGGAATATTGGGAAATAATGGTCCTATTTACCCAGAAACAGCTGAAAAATCTGCATCATTCATCCAGCTATGCAATCAAACAAATACTCCTCTCGTTTTTCTCCATAACGTAACAGGATTTTTAGTAGGAAAGGATTATGAGAGACAAGCTATCATTAAAAAAGGTTCACAATTAATTAATGCCGTATCGAATTCTACTGTTCCACATATTTCATTCATTGTAGGAGCTTCATATGGTGCCGGCACTTATGCAATGTCTGGTCGTGCTTTCAATAACCGATTCATTTTTACTTGGCCTTCAGCCAAGATCGCAGTAATGGGACCGAAACAATTTGCTGGCGTCATGTCTATCGTCAGAAAGGCAAAAGCTAAAAGGAAGGGTGAGAAGTTTGATGAAAAAGGTAATAAGCAATTAGTTGAATTCATAGAGGCAATTGCGGAACAGGAATCTCTGGCTTTGTCTGCAAGCAGCATGCTCACTGACGACGGGATAATCGATCCAAGAGATACAAGAAATGTACTAGGTTTTTGTTTATCAGTTATTGATAACAACGAAGTGAAAGGTGCTGATGGATATGGGGTCTTTAGGTTATGAGAATTAATAGACTTCTTATTGCCAATCGTGGTGAGATTGCTGTCAGAATTATTAAAACTGCGAAAGCAATGGGCTTGCACTGTGTCACTATGCACTCAGAAGCAGATAAAAATGCTTTGTTTGTAAAACTCTCTGATGAATCCTTTTTTCTGCCAAACGGATATTTAGATATTCAAACAATAATTAATAAATCTAAAGAACTACAAGTAGATGCTATTCATCCTGGCTATGGATTTCTCTCGGAAAATAGTGATTTTTGTAAAAAAGTAAAAGATTCAAAGATTATTTGGATAGGTCCTGATCCGGAAACTATCGATCTTATGGGCGATAAAATTAATTCTAAAGAGCTTTGTATTAAAGAGGGCATTCCTACACTACTAAAGTCTACTGAACCAAAAGACGCAAAAAAAATTGGCTTCCCAATTTTAGTTAAGGCATCAGCAGGTGGCGGTGGAAAA
>Ga0163110_10001971_pt1 | contig 10480 bp, 14 predicted proteins | sample CRUFie1St17metaG_FD_108703 | JGI IMG/M metagenome (GOLD analysis project Ga0163110, IMG submission 108703) | Marine microbial communities from the Costa Rica Dome - CRUD Field 142mm St17 metaG | ecosystem: Environmental > Aquatic > Marine > Oceanic > Photic zone | place: Costa Rica: the Eastern...
ATCTGAATTAGCAACGAAAAAAGCTAAACGAGCATCTGAATTAGCAACGAAAAAAGCTAAACGGTTATAAACGCCCCTGGACTTCCCCCACTTCTAAATTTTTACTCATTTTTATGTTTACATATTCAAGATCCACGACTACATTTCATCCCATCCTATTGATAGGAACATTAATTACTCAATAAGCTTACTCAAAACGACTATGAACAAACCGTTAAAAAGGAATTTTAATGCGCAAGTTAACACTATTACTCCCCCTAAGCTTTTTTGCCTTACAAGCTCAATCCGCAGAACTAAGCCGTAACGACATCAGCTTAATGAACCAAATTGCAAGAAATTGCATGAGCATGCCCACGCTGTCTTTCCCTCGCCCGTCAGGCAGCATCGATCGCGGTGTAGAAGATTTTCAGAACTACAAACGCTGGTTCTTTCGAGACATGAATCAACTCAAAAAGAACAATCCCAGCGCCATTTCTTCTTCAAAGCGAATTAAAGGCAAACCCTTCATTAACACTGCACGAGCATGCCAAGAAAAAATCTTGGATATCGACGCAAAACTCACCAAATCAACAGCCGCAAAGCCGAATCAACGCGGTCAGCAAAAAATAAACGATGCATTATTTAGCTGCGATTTAACCAATAAATGGCTCGATAACCCAGCACAATACAACGCAGGTTATGAAGCCATTACCGATCAGTTTCAAAAGTACACTCGTGACTTAGAACAGGCAAAATCTATCGACAAAAAAGTGCTCAGTTGGAAGGCAAAAGAAATTGGATTTTGTAACAGCACGGTAAAGGATAAGTACACCGCGCTAAAATCAAAATACGATGCAGAACAAGCCAAAATGTTAGCGGCTAAAAAGGCGAAAGAAGAGGCACAAAAAGCCGTAATAGAGGCCCAGCGCCTTGCTGCTGAGAAAAGGTACGAAGCAGATAGAAAAGAGCGGGAAGCACAATTTCAGCGTCACCTTGCAACGGCAAAATCCAAAGGATACAAGCATTACCGCGAAGACATTCTTAGCTTTGTTGAAGATGTCGCCAGTGGTCGTATTAATTTAAATAAAGCACCAAAGTTTTTAATTAGCCGAAATGGCCGCGATAACTTTAAAGTAATGAGCGTTGTTGGTGATAATGTGGTTTATGGCTTAGCGAAGGATAACTTCGACATCGTTCAAATTGCCGTTAAAAAGCAGAACAACCGTTTTTACAATCAAGGCTCACAACTGCCTTATGGTTACTACGCCTTAGAAGACATTAAAGAATTGACTACCGTGGTGGGCGCAACTGTGCAAATTCTTGTTTTAGAAGAGGTTGCAAAGTAATCACTAAAAAGAGCAGTGCTTGAGGTGCTGCTCTTTATCGAAGTACCTTACTGGAACGGTTTTGTCGGAGAGTGGAAAGTCTATCCGCCTTTAACCCTTTATTTGTAGCCCTTCTCCACGTAGTTTGAATCAAAGTTAGGCCAAATTTAATCACAAGGTAAGACATAAATAGTGCAAAAATAATTAAAGCAAAGTCGATCACTGTCCCCATAAAACTTTCTGTTACGAACTCCGCTGAGAACAAGTTTATTAATTGCCAAAACCCTGCCCATACCATCAGTGGTAACATTAACAAGCACCACAACACCGCCCCTAAAAAACACAGCCAATTCCATGCTTTAATCACCATTTTTTACTGCCCCCTAATCCCTTGCACTTATATAAATAAGGTTACCCTAAATCACTCATTATTTCCGCTAGATGCTTACGCTGGCTAGCGGTGAGTTTCGACTCATCAATGGGCAAATCAAGCTCAACATAAATGCCTAGATTTTCCAACACGTTGAGGACTCGCCCTAGCTCTACCGTGGGTTTACCGTTTTCAAACTCACTCATAAAGGTGGTGCCGTTTCCGGTAAGCAGCGCTGTGGTGAGTTGATCTAACCCTTGTGTTTTACGCACAAGTTTGACTATTTTCCCGATGTGCTCTGGACGTTTAATAGATAGTTTCACCCTTCGCTCCGTATTGATGTGAACACGGTTATTTTAGAAGCAATGCGTGCAATTACAACAAAATATATGCGAATGCGGTTATTTAGGTGTTTAGGACGAGGGGACCTAAGTTATTTGTGCGTTCGCGGTTATATTGAAGTTTATAAAAAAAGTTTGACGTTATATACGTGTTCGCGGTTATTTTAAACTCTTCCATTTTTATTATTGATTACGAATATTTACACGACAAGTGACCCTTCTATACCCCTTATTTTTAAAGGGTTATACACCTAAGTGATTAAAACACACCCTTTTTGATTACATTTTTACGATTTACTTTTTTTCAATTGAGCATAGTTTGTTTCGAAATTATGGCGCTATTAACAACCATTTTAAAACAGAAACTTAAATCAAATTAAGGAATTAAAGTGAACAGAAAATTGCTTTCATTAACAGCCTTGTTAGCGGCTACGGCATTTGGTGCAAACGCTAATCCGTTAACGACTTCAGGCCCTCAAAACGACTTAGCGAATTTATCCCCTATTACCATTACGGCAAATGAAGCCTTACTAGAAAGCACAGTAAATGAGCATGTTGTTCTTGATGTTCCTATTCAAAAAAACCTCCCGAAATTGGCAGGTAAGGGAAAAACAAAACAGCTTAGCGGCCACACATCCCGAGGAATCACCACGGAATCCATGTCGTTATCGTGTTTCTCAGTGCCAGAAAACAGCGCTTATTTCGATACGTTGGCGAATGTGGGTGACCAGCGCTGTTTCACGTTAACAACAGCGCAAAAATCCAAGATTAAAGGCTTGGCTGTTAACCAACCTGCGGGCGCTAACTACGACTTACAGTTCTTTGAGCTAAACAGTGCAACAGGAAACTACGAGCTTAAAGACTTCTCGACCAATGCCAGCGGCGACGACATTACCAATTACGTGGCAGATGCCGGGTCATTCTTATTCTTAATTACCAAGCAGTCGGGTTCGAGTGCCGAAAACTATATTTTTGGTACGTTTAGCTATACCGGGTTCGACCAATACGAAGCAAACGACAAATCAAGTGCTGCCACGCTTGTAAGTGGTGGAAACTTGTTAACGGGTAATTTAGATCATACTGGCGATTTTGATTACTATCGTTACACGTTCGATACCAATCAAAACAGAATGCTGCTTTCTATGGATGGCGCTGACTCCCATCAATTAGAAATTTTTAACGGCTCTTGGATGGTTGTTCCGGTATCAGCAACGGGTTACGTCACCATTAATGCCGCGCCGGGTGTAGAGCTTTTAGCGCGTGTTGTTCCAAAACCAGGCGCAACCTTTAACGCAGCAGCAACCTACCAGTTAAAAATGAATAAATTTGCGACCTCAATCGTTAATACGAATGTGTGGACCAACGACCAAAACCTAACCGACCTTGCCACCTTCAATAAAATAGAAGCCCATGCCACTCTTGGCTTTAGTGGTCGACTCGTGGATGAATCCGGTGCAGCTGTGCCGGGTGAGTTAATGAGAGCCACGGTTTTTGCAGCGGGCCAAGCGATTCAAATGCTTGCCTACACAGACGAAAACGGCCGTTATAACTTCTATTACGATGACTTACCGCAATGTTCAGGGTCAAGCCTTGTAGAGCGCCTTCCGCGTCAAACACCTTCAACATTCTTTTGGAGAATTCGATTCGACGACTACATTGTTGGCTACACCATTGAAGGAACATTCAGTGATGTTGTTGCAGAGCGAGCTTACGCACACATCTGTTCGGAAACGGTTGTTTGGATCCCCTAATTAAACGGGAGCGTGGGGTGAATCGAATTTATTTCACCCCACACTATAGTAAATTTATTTACCACATTTATCGTTTTTCGAAAATTTACTTATTTTTCATAAAAGTAGCTCCCAAAAAATGATGATTTTTAATCATTTTAACTTCCAGAAAAACAGTTTTACATTAAGTTACAATTAACAAAACCACCCATATAGGATAAATTAATTCCTATGCATTTCAGTTTCAAATTTCTTAATCTTCTTTGTTGCTAATTAATTAGGTTATTAATCTTCAATACCGATAATTAATGGCATTGCAGGTATCCAAAATACAATTATGTACCGGAGCTAATATGAAAAATGAACTTGATAATGATGTATATCGTTCGATTGTTGAACAGTCCATTGATGCAGTGGTCATAATAAACCGTTCTGGTGATATTGTATCTTGGAACCCTTCTGCAGAAAGGCTTTTTGGCTACCGTTCAGAGGAAGTATTAGGCAAATATATCCATGATATTTTACCTACCAATGAACACCGTAAAAAAGCCAATGAATCGTTTAAAAAGTTTCAGCACAAAGGAGATGGCCCTCTTGTCGGTAAAATGCTGCAGGTTAGAGGAGTGACCAAAAGTGGTAAGGAGGTGCACGTTCAATTTAGCTTCAGCACGGTGCAAGTGAACGGCGAGCTATACGCCTTTGGTTTTTTAAGAGACATCTCCGATCTTATCCATTTACAAGAAAAACTTATCTCTCAATCAATCACCGACGAATTAACAGGCATTCCGAACCTGCGTTATTACAGAGAGCGTGCCAATACGTCGTTTTACCTCTCGTCTAAGAATAATGAAGACCTGTCATTAATCATGCTAGATATCGATTTTTTCAAGAAGATTAACGACCAATACGGCCACCAAGGTGGTGATATTGCTCTTCAGGCATTTGCATCTAACATCTCTAAAAATATTCGTGCTGAGGATCTCTTTGCCAGAATCGGCGGGGAAGAGTTCGTCATTGCGCTGCCTAAAACCCCTATTGAAACCGCTGTTACCATTGCCGAAGAACTAAGGGCTGCGACGGAGCAACTCGTCATCAAAACACCCGACACCGCTTTTCAACTCACCGTGAGTATTGGCGTGGCATCGATTGAACCCGGTGATAGCTCTTTAGAGGATATACAAAATCGATGCGATAACGCACTTTACCAAGCCAAAAACGCTGGCCGAAACTGTGTTGTTAAGGCATAGCGATAAAGCGTCAGATTTTACCGAATCTGCACTATGCTTTATTCGAGTTTTATTTGATGATGAGCCTGCATAAGATCAAACCCTGCTTTGTCAGAACCTAATACACTGATTACAGTAAAAATACGGCTCTTTATGCATCACAAAGCACCAAAATAAAGAGCGACAATACGTCATCATCACGCAGGGAAAGTCGTGGATATTCTGGATTTTGTTCATGCGAGCCCATTTTATGAGTTAGCCGCGTTGGTTGTTCTAGCGGCTGTGATTGGGTTTGTTGGTGTGTTACTACGCCAACCCATGATTGTGAGTTTTATTGCGGTTGGGGTAATTGCTGGCCCCTCGGCACTTAACATTGTTCATTCCCATGAGCATATTGAGCTGTTAGCGGAACTGGGCATTGCGGTTTTACTCTTTTTGGTGGTTTTAAAGCTCGACTTAAAACTCATTCGCACCCTTGGCCCTGTTGCCCTTGCTACCGGGCTTGGCCAAGTTGCTTTTACTTCTGCTATTGGTTTTTCCCTAGGTATGGCCTTAGGGCTGGATACCACTACCTCCCTTTACGTGGCAGTCGCGCTGACCTTCTCTAGCACCATTATTATTGTCAAACTCTTGTCCGATAAACGGGAAGTCGACTCCCTTCATGGCCGCATTGCCGTTAACTGTGATCACTGGGGTTATGACGGTCCTTGTTACACCTTTATTGTTTCCTTTTTAAAATCAAATATTAAGATAACAGTTGAAACGTGAGCGACGCCAACATCTTAAGATGGCTTAAGGGCATGAAAGCGTCGACACATCAGTATTAACATCTGTATCAACAGCCGTGAGCACAGAAGTAGTTATGACATCGCGCTTTATTGTTACCTTCTTATCCTGTTTTTCCTTCATCGTGGCGTCTCAAAGTGATGCCGCGCAGCACAAACTGTTACCCACCGATGGCAAGGCCGAAGACCACTTTGGCTATAGCGTTGCCATAGATGGCACAACCGCGCTCATTGGCGCATTTAAAGCCGATACGATTCAATCCGATACGCAAAGTAAGGCAACACGTCAGGGTAAAGTGAGCGGCGGCAATAAATCGGATACTGGCGTCATAAACGATGCCAGCATCATAGAAGGCACTAACATCTTAGAAGATACTGGCGCGGCGTATGTGTTCACCCTTGATGCCAATGGTTGGCAGCAACAAGCCAAGCTTATCGCCAGCCCGGCTTTTGCTCATGATACGCTTGGCGGCAATGTCGCACTAAAACACAACATGGCTTTGTTGGGCGCAAGAAACCGAGACGATAAGGGAGAGGACGCAGGCGCGGTAGTGGCTTTTGAGCAACAAGCAAATCAGTGGTCTCAAACACAGATTTTAACCGCGATAGACGCTAAACCCAGCGACGCCTTTGGCCAAAGCATCGCACTCACGGATCGTTTTTTAGTGATTGGCGCACCTCACAGCGATGCACCGTATCAGGATTCGGGCTCAGCCTATGTGTTTCAACGCCATCAAAACACCTGGCAATTTCACACTAAACTCACCGCGGTAGATGGCGCTAGCGGCGACTTATTTGGGATAAGCGTTGCCATCGACGGCGATACCATTCTTGTTGGCGCAGATTTAAACGATGAAAAGGCCGAAAAAGCAGGTGCCGTGTACGCCTATGTTTTTGATGGGAAACAATGGCGTCACGAAGCAAAACTTATGGCTGACGATGGTGGTCATACCGACATTTTTGGCGTAAGAGTGGCGCTTTTTGGCAACACTGCGCTTATTTCTGCAAGACGAGACGATATTGAAGGCGTTGGCAAAGATGCAGGTTCGGCCTACATTTTTGAGCGAGCGCTAATCAGCGAAAGAGCATCAGGGAAAGTAAAAGGCCAATGGACGCAAACGCAAAAACTCACTGCGCCAGACGGTAACGCCGACGACCGATTCGCCCGTGGCGTTGCATTAAACGAAAACACAGCGTTAATCAGTGCCATGCACCACGATGCTAAAGGAGAAAACGCCGGTGCACTTTATGTGTTTAAAAAGCACGATAAGCAATGGCACTTTTCAAACAAAATCACAGCTGAAGACGGCCTGCCACAAGATAGATTCGGTTGGAATGTAGCGCTTTCAAAGCAAACCGCCCTCGTGGCAGCACCTCATCGCGACGATAATGGAAATGCATCCGGCGCTGCTTATCTTGTTGAATTAGGACAAATTAGGAAATAAGGCTAAGAGTTTGAGTTTGAGTTTGAGTTTGAGTTTGAAAATAACGTTGCACTTTTGAGGCTTTTCACCAGCGTAAATTCATATTAGCTATTGAGTTACTTTTTAGCTTTCACATTTAATATTTGTGTTTGAAATACATCGTTCAAAGGCTGCAAAGGGTCTAAGCGAGTAAATGACTTTACCGACGTCAGCCCTTTTTTAAAATAAGCCTCGGTATAAGGGGTTTTATAGTGTTCTTGCAGTGCGTCTTCTGAAGCAAATACTTCCCAAATCATTAATTCGTTTTCGTTCGGCGTTTCAAATACCCGAAACAGGAAACAACCGGGTTCAAGCTGCGTCAATCGCTCAACGTCTTTTAGTGCTTCAATGACGGTGGAACGGTTAACACCGTGATTAATCGTAAGGTGGGCAAGGTAGGTACAGTTCATGTTTTATGTCCGTTTGTTATGGATTACGAACACTGTATTGATGAGCAAGTATGAAATCTATAGACTAATTTGAAACCATAAATTGCATATTTGAAATTATGTTGGCAGATCTCGCGTTTTTCATTGCGGTTGTAGAAGCAAGAAGCTTTCGATTAGCAGCAGAGCAGTTAGGCATTTCACCTGCGACCATTACTCGCCGTATTCAGGCGTTAGAACAACAATTAAATTGCCAATTACTCATACGTTCAAGTAAACAAATGGTACTGACCGAGGCGGGTGAGCGACTTTATCAAGAAAATGCACCTCACTTACAACGCGTTCATTGGCAATTAAGTCACTTTCAATCCGAGATGACAGAACTCGCTGGCAACATTCGTGTTATCGCTCCAAATAATTTGAGCCGAACCGTGCTCTTGCCTATGTTCAGCAGCTTTATGGAGCAACATCCCAACATTAACATTTGCGTATACGCTGGCAGTCAAATAGAGGCGCTCGCACAACACCGAGCAGACTTAGCCATTCGTGTTGAGCCCGCACATGACACCAACTTACGTAGCCGTAAACTGGTTCAACTACGCACGATTCTCCTAGCACGCCCAGACCATGCTCAAACACTGGCTCCCGTTAACAAGGCCGAAGATATTGCGAAACAGGTGACTGTTTCTGGCTTGCAAGAATCCAGCATCACTTTGTGTCACTTAGCCAGCCAACAAGAGCACGCGTGTACAATTAATCCAAGATTTTTCATCAATGATCTTGCCGCCGGGTTGCAAATGTTAACGCAACACGCTGGCATTATGCTGTGTCCTATCAGCGAGGCGCTTGCGTTTATTGAAAAAGGGGATTTAGTACAAGTGTATGCACAGTGGCAGGGAAATGTTCGTGATGTTTACGCTCTATGGAACGCTCAAAACTTTATGCTCCCGCGAACAAGAGCCTTGGTCGACCATTTAGTGACATGCTTTGAACGCAAGCAAACAGAATATGCGAAATGGACCTCTGACGGTTAACGAAACCTTGCTCAAAGTCTTCATCACGAGTGGGTTATCAGCATGAAGTTTGTCTTTAGCGGCTTTGAATAGCGACAGTTTACTCTTTCGAACCAAACAAAAACTCTTCTAGCGTCAGCTCTTTAAGCCCAGCTTTGGCCACCAATAACACAAGGAAATCGAGGTTATAATTGCCTCTGTTAACGTAGTTGATAAACCGCTGCATTTCGTTGTGGTTTATCGGAGGCTCATCATACAACACTTCATAAAAAGTCTTATATCCTCCGTGGATGTCCTTAAGCCTTTTTACGTGAAGGCGCGGCAATTGGTGGGTTTTACTCAATGAACTGGCTCCGAATATGAAAGCCGAAACTATATGCAAAGCTCGCGCGTAGATCAAAAATTTTCTTGCCAAAAAACATGAATAACGCAATCAAGGGAAGATAAGAGAGGACGTGCGCTCATACGAACCACTATAAGCCTCGTTGTTGAATGACGGGTGGTCAAATCTACCTTAGTTTAACACTTTCTAAAAAGGCATCACTGGACCAGTTTTCACTTTTTGGGCTAGCCTCTCCTTCCGCTATAAGCTTACGTAGCTCTGTTAATTTTAAAGCCGCTTGCTTTTCCTTAAGCAACCGCAAACCTTCGCATATTACCTCGCCTTGGTTTTGGTAATCACCGCTTTCAACAAGTCCTTCAATAAAGGCTAATTGCTCATGCGTTAGATGGAACGTAATTATATTTGGCATGTTAAACCCCTTTCTTACAATAAAGATCACTAAACTTTTCCGCTTATAATATATTGCTAACAGCTCTGCCTAAAAGCATTACGTTTACAATGCTCGCAAACTGAAAACAACAACATTTGTTGAAGATAGATTGTAAATCGTTTCAAATCCTTCAAAGCTCACCGAAAAGATATGAATAGCATAAAGGCGGGGGACTATGCGCTTACCCACTGAGATTACCCAAAAACAACTGCAACTTTTAGAAACAGCAGCAGAGATAGAAGGTAAGAGTGTTGAAGACTGCGCTTTAGAGCGTGCTTTACCAAACCCAGCTGAACAAAAACCATCAGCTCAGCTAGAAAGCCTACTTACCGTGCGAGCCAAATCTGCGGAAACGGGAAAATTTTCAAATAAAAGCTTAGATCGGATTTTCGATGAAGAATTAAAGAAAGCGACTACAGAAGAAACTCATTCAGCTCTTCATCACTTTTAGGAAACTCGCCGTATTTCTGAAAGTATTCATATTGGGCATTACCAACTGCAGCAGCAGACTTTACGTCCTTCGCTGTAGCTTGTTTCCGAGTTTTCGGCTTAAGCTGTGGCATTAGAAATCCTTAAAAATAATATAAAATGTGCGCGGAAAATATACTCACAATTGTATATTTGATCAACAAGACACACAGAAACCTACTGTATAAAGACACTTAACGATACTGCTTCCCACCCTGCAAACTTGAAACCTTTTAAGAACACAACATTCGTAAAACGCAGAATATCACAAGCCAAATACAGCAAGTAACCACGCAACGGGGCCGGGTACATAACACATGCATCAAGAATGACTGTATATGTCGACATTAATAGCCCATACCCATTTCCTGATCTAACGCAGACAAATCAGCAAGAGCCGCAAGGCTTTCTTCTTCGAGCTGCTTTTTATGTTTCATTACATCAGCGAAAGCAATTTTTCGACGGTTTCCAGAACGGGTATAAGGGATCACGCCAGAATCAAGAAGCTTAATGAATGTCGGGCGAGATACGTTTAGTAGGTCAGCCCCTTCTTGCGTTTGGTAAGACCCCAGCATTCTAGACATCTTTAAGCTGCTGATAGTACTGCCTTTCATATTCGAC
>Ga0163110_10001972_pt1 | contig 10479 bp, 8 predicted proteins | sample CRUFie1St17metaG_FD_108703 | JGI IMG/M metagenome (GOLD analysis project Ga0163110, IMG submission 108703) | Marine microbial communities from the Costa Rica Dome - CRUD Field 142mm St17 metaG | ecosystem: Environmental > Aquatic > Marine > Oceanic > Photic zone | place: Costa Rica: the Eastern...
TCAAAGATTATCTAAACATCTTAAAAAAAGAAATATTATCAATCAAACACAAAACATCTCTTTCTACTATTTACATAGGTGGAGGAACACCATCAATTCTCAATCCTTCTCAAATAAGTGAATTGATTAAAATTTTTAAAACAAATTATGGAATTGATTATGGTGCTGAAATTACTATGGAAATAGATCCTGCAAGCTTTGAAGAAAGAGAGTTGTATGGATTCATAAATGCAGGAGTGAATAGATTTAGTTTAGGGGCTCAAAGTTTTAATAATCAAATTCTAAAAAAGGCTGGCCGTAGGCATAAATCTAATGATGTAGAGAAATCCTGCGCTTGGTTGTCAAAGGCTAAGGATCAAAATTTTATTAAAACTTGGAGTTTAGATTTAATTCAGAATTTACCTCAAAGTGGATTTGCTGAATGGTGTATTGATCTTAAAAATGCACTAAATTTTAATCCTCCTCATATTTCGATTTATGATTTAATTATTGAGGAAGGAACTTTTTTTAAAAAGTTGCAAGATTTAGGAAAACTAAATTTACCTAATGATGATCAATCTTATGAAAATAGTGAGATCACTAGCATCATGTTAAAAGAGTCAGGGTATACAAGATATGAAATCTCTAATTATTCATTACCAGGCCATCAGTCTAGGCATAATAGAGTCTATTGGAACGGCCTTGGCTGGTGGGGGTTCGGATTGGGTTCTACAAGCTGTCCTTGGGGCATTAGACTAACTCGACCAAGGAGTAATAACGAATATAAAAAATGGGTTTTGGAACAATGCGAAGGGGGAATAGATCAATCTCTAGTAAGAACTTCCTCTAAAAGTTTGGATTTAGATGAGAAATTGATGCTTAGTTTAAGATTAAAAGAAGGTGTTAATATTAAAAACTCATTTAAAGAGAATGGTTGGGATGAAGAAACAAGCCAACATAATTTTGAGAAATTAATGAAAATTTGGAAAAAATATAAAGAACAAGGATTGCTTTGTAATGAGGGAGATAGATATTTTTTAAGCGATCCTAAAGGGATGGATTTAAGTAATCAAATATTAATTTCTATGTTTGAGTGGTGGGAAAAGATCACCTGATTTTTTCAAATTCTATCCACTCTTTTAATTTATTAACAAAGATCTTCTTCCCTTCTATTAGTGGAGGGCTAAAAGGTGGTTGCTTATCAGTTAAACCAATTAAATCTGCTGTTACCCTTATTTGGCCATCACAATATATTCCTGCTCCAATTCCAATAGTTGGGATTTTTAGTTTTTCTCTAATTTCTTTTGCTAATAATTCTGGAATGTGTTCTAAAACTAACGAAAAACATCCTAACTCTTCTAGCGATAAAGCATCTTCTTTTATTTTTTTTTGCTGTAAATATTTTTCACCTTGTTTTTTGAGCCCTTGATTTAGATAACTTTGAGGAGTAAGTCCTAAATGTCCCATAACTGGAATACCCATTCTAACAAGTCTAGAAATTACTTTCTTAACTTCTGGTTCAGCACCTTCTAATTTTACACCTTTTGCATATGTTTCCTTAATAATTCTTCCTGCATTTTCTACAGCTCTTTCTTCTCCACATTGGTAACTAAGAAAAGGTAGATCACAAATTACCAGAGGTTGTGAATTTAGATCTCTCTGAAATCCGCGTGAAACAGCTTTAGTATGATTAATCATATTTGATAACGTAACTGGAAGAGTGGTTTTATGCCCTAAGGCCACCATTGCTAGAGAATCACCTACAAGTACAATATCTGCTCCTGCATCTTCTGCTATTGATCCAGTAATAGCGTCCCACGCTGTTAAAGCTATGATTTTCTTTGAATGATTTTTATAAGATATAAGTTCTGATGGCAACATACTGATATTTTCCTTTGTTGAACAAAAGTTGCTATTATAAAAATGACTCGGCCTTTCGCGGCTTTAACGCCTAAATCTGGTCAGGACTGGAAAGTAGCAGCCACAAGGGATGCTTACAGTAGGCGAAATATCCGGGTCACTTTATTATAACTTCAATTATCTTCTCTCCTATTTTGCCTTAACCTTAAGAATTCAGGAATATTTGCTCCACTGTCTTTATTTTCATTCACATTATATAAATTTTGATTTGATAACCTACTTTTAAATCCTTGTTGTCTATTGTTAATAGTCGTATCAAATCCAGTAGCAATAACGGTAACTTGTATTTCACCTTCCATAGATTCATCAACTACTGCCCCTACTATAATGTTTGCTTCTGGATCAACAACTTCATAAATTGCTTCTGACGCAGATGTCATATCTTCAAGAGTCATATCTTTACCCCCAGTAATATTTATTACACAACCTTTAGCTCCATTGATTCTTGCAGCCTCTAGTAGTGGGCTATTCATTGCAGCCTGAGCAGCTTCTTGAGCTCGTGCTCTCCCAGAACCTATACCTATTCCTAGAAGGGCTGTGCCTGCTTCAGTCATAACTGATCTCACATCTGCGAAATCTACATTAACTAAACCTGGACAAGTAATAATATCGCTAATACCTTTTACACCCATTCTTAAAACGTCATCAGCATTTCTGAATGCTTCTTGAAGTGGAGCTCCAGAAATAACATCTTTCAATCGATCATTCGGAATAACAATCAATGTATCCACATTTTCGGCAAGTCTAGATATTCCTTCTTCTGCCTGCCTCATACGTCTTTTCCCTTCGAATGAAAAAGGTTTGGTAACTATTCCTACAGTTAAGGCCCCGCTTTGTTTAGCGACTTCAGCGACAACAGGGGCTGCTCCTGTCCCAGTACCCCCACCCATTCCTGCGGCAATAAATACTAGGTCAGCCCCTTCAAGTGCTTGTTGAAGATCTTCTTTTGACTCTTCAGCAGCTTTTTGCCCAATACTTGGATTACCGCCAGCTCCTAATCCTCTTGTAAGATTTTGCCCTAGTTGGACTCTTTGTTGCGCTGAGGACTGTATAAGAGCTTGAGCATCAGTGTTAAGGACTCTGAAAGTAACACCTTCAAGATCACTATCGATCATTCGGTTCACAGCATTACTTCCACCTCCTCCTACACCAATAACTTCTATTTTGGCATTTTGACTAGGAAGGATTTCGCTAGATTGATTAAAGTTTGGATTGTTCCCGAAGCTCATTGCTAATTAAAAACAAAAATTTACTCCTTGGTGCATTATGAACTCAGTCAGGTAATCTGTAGGTATTTGTTGATGAAAGTCCTCAAACATATTTTACTAAAATATTGAACTTAATAGCGAAAACCCTTGCGCTAATTAAATTTTAAAAAAAAAGATATGTAAAAAATATTCTCAATTATTAGGGTTTGAACACTTTTAATGTGGGATTATTAATGTCTCTTAGGTCAAGGTTTTCTATTTTTCTAAAAAATTCTTTGTCACTTAATTGGTTTTTAATTTCAGATATAAGTTCTAATTGGAAATCAATTTTTTCAGAATTATTCCCTAAAAATATTTTTTTTAATTTCTTTTCTTCCAAGATAATATTACCTTCCTTAGATACTGTAATAGATTTAAGATCTTTATTCTTTCTGTAAGCTCGAATTATTTTTGATATTTCTTTGTATGATTTTTCTTTCCAACCAATAACTTTAAAGTTGTATGGTAAACCCTTTTTTAAAAAAGCAAATTCTTCATTAATAAAAAAACCTTCCTTGTCTATAAATCCCTTTATTAAATTTTGTTTATGGTTTATTTCAGCATATGCTATTGGGTCTCTGAGTTGTAAGTTAATTTTCAATCCAAAAGGGAAAAGCTGTCTTGTTATTGAAATATTTTTCAAGGATAGGTTTTCTTTTAATTCTCTTTCGTGAAATTTTGTTTTTATATGAATTAATTTTTGTGGTAAATCAAGAGAAGAATTTTTAATAATAATGTCTTTGGTTATAAATTCTGTTCCAGCAATTGAAATGTCGTTTTGATTAATTTCTTTAAAGGATTTGAGGTAAAAAAAACTTCCAAATAAAAGAAATAAAAAATAAAAAGTATATTTTTTTGATATTAGTATTTTTCTACTATTCACAAATCACAACGAGCTCTTTCCATTAAAAGGTCCATCCATTCTCTAGCTCTATCAGCATCTGAAAAAGGGATATCCATTTCTCTTCCACTTCCAACAAGCCTTAGACGACATTTTCCTTGTGATTCATTAGTTAGTGGAGCTTCTCCAGAGGTAAGAGACATTAATTCAACTAACTCTAATTTTTTTATTATAAAACTATCTTTATCTTTGAATTCACCTGCTTCAAAGGCACTCCAAATAAGTTTTCCATCTTTTAGAGAAGCAGCTCCTGAACTATCTAATTTACATAATTCTGATCCATTAGCCCAGCTTCTAAATAATGTTTGCCTTCTTCTTTCCAGCCAGCCCAAAGCAGTTAGAAGAATAAATATGAAAAGTAAAGGCAACCAAAGCAATCCATGTAACATTTAAACAATTTAAGATTCAATAGCTATTTCTACCAGTGTAGCGACAAGTTGATCAATTTCTATCCCAGAAGCCGCCCATAACATAGGAAACATGCTACTTTTTGTAAATCCTGGAATTGTATTTATTTCATTAAGATAAATATTATCTGTTAACTCGTCTAGAAAAAAGTCAGCTCGTGCAAATCCGCTAATGTTTAATGCTTTACAACCTTTGATAGATAAATCTTGTATATTTGCCTCAATATTTGCCTCAATATTGGCTGGAATGAATACTTTATTTCTATTGGCATATTTTGATTCATAGTCATACCAATCTGATGAGTAGCATATTTCTCCAACTTTAGTCGCTTTCAAATCAGTCTTGCCAATAATTCCGCACTCTAATTCTCTTACTTTATGCCCTTCTTCAATAATAATTCTATTATCTATTTCCCCGGCCTTTTTAATGGCTGCAGTAATATTATCTTTATGATTAATTTTTGAAATACCAAGTGAAGATCCTGAATTAGCTGGTTTTATAAATAATGGGAAAGATAGTTTATTAATTATTTCATCACATATAAATCTTTGGTATTTTTCATCATTTTGGCAATAGTCATTTATTGGGTAATATTTTACTTGGGGAATATTTAAATGTGAAAATATTAGTTTCATCATAATTTTATCCATTCCAAGAGCAGATCCAAGTATTCCAGATCCTACAAATGGTTTTTTGGTTAGTCTGAGTAAGCCCTGAAGCGTTCCGTCTTCTCCATAAGAGCCATGTATTAGAGGGAACCATATTTCAACATCATTAAAATCTATTTTTTCAAGGAAATTTGAACCTTTTATTTTTTTATCTTTATTAATTTGTGTAAAAGAATTTTTATTACCAATTAAAATTTCTAGTGAGTCTATGCTGTTAAACCAAAAACCAGATTTATTAATATAAAAAAATTTTGTACTAAACTTTTGTTTATTTTCTTTTGAATTAAAAGCTTCAAATATAGCTTTTGTTGATGCTATTGAAACTTCATGTTCATTGGAAACTCCACCAAAAATAATTCCAATACATTTTTTTCTTTCAAAATTCATTTTTACGATGAATATTAAATGTGAATATCTCCAGTTAAAGAGAAAGATCTTATCTCGTTAATTTTGACATTAATCTCTTTGCCTATTAATTGATCTAATTTATCTTCTTTTTTAATTTCAACAAAAGTTAATCTGTTAGTCCTTGTTCTTCCCATCAGCTGACTATTGTTTTTAGGATTATATCCTTCAATTAATACAGTTTCTATTTTATTTAGGTATCTTTTGTTTCTTTTTCTAGAGGTTTGCTCTACCAGATCATTAAGTTCATTTAGTCTCTCTTTTTTGATTTGCTCAGGTATTTGATTAGCCCAATTTGCTGCTGGTGTATTAGGTCTTGGAGAATATGCTGCAGTATTTACCAAGTCAAAACCAATATCTTGTATTAAATTTAATGTGTCACGATATTGTTTCTCAGTCTCTCCTGGAAAGGCGACAATAGCATCTGCAGTGATTGAAGCATGTGGCATTAGAAGTCGAATATTATCAATAATTTTTTTATATTTCTCAACTGTATATCCTCTTGCCATTAGCTTGAGGATTTCGTTATTCCCGCTTTGAAAGGGTATGTGAAAATGTTCACATACCTTATCTAGTTCAAAACATGCCTTGATAAGTCTCTCTGAAAAATATCTTGGATGACTAGTAGCAAATCTGATTCTTGCAATACCCTCTACATCATGGATGTAGTACATTAAATCCGTTAAAGAGTTTTCTTTGCGACCTTTAATATTTGAAACAGGTAGATCTCTTCCATAAGCATCAATATTTTGACCTAAAAGTGTAATTTCTTTGAAATTATTTTTTGCAAGTGATTTAACTTCATCCCTAATTGCACCTGGATATCTTGATTGTTCTTTACCTCTCACTGATGGGACAACACAATACGAGCATCTTTCATTGCACCCATAAATAATATTTACCCATCCGCAAATAGAACTTTCTCTTCTAGCGTTAGTAATGTCTTCAGATATAAATGTTTCCTCAGTAGCTAAAACTTGATTTCCTAAATCAACTTTTTCGAGAAGATTCCCAAGATTATTTACGTGTTGAGGACCCATTACTAAGTCAAGTTCAGGAACTTTTCTGAGTAACGATTCACCTTCTTGTTGTGCTAGACATCCAGCAATTACAAGCTTAAGTTCTGGAATCTTGTGTTTTCTTTTGGCCTGTCTTCCTAAGTAGCTATAAACTTTCTGCTCAGCATTATCCCTAATCGTACACGTATTGTATAAAACTAAATCTGCATGTAGTTCATCAATAGCTTTTTTATAGCCGATATTTTCAAGAATACCTGCCATTCTCTCTGAATCGGCTTTGTTCATTTGACAGCCAAAAGTAGTAATCCAATAACTACCTAGGGAAATGTTATTTTCCTTTTTATCAACTGATTTAATGCATTTTGTTTCTAACACTTTGGTAGTTTAAAAATTTAAATTTCTAATAATTCCAAATTACACATTAAATAATTTTGATGCCATTTTAATTTAAGGGCGAGCGAGGGGATTCGAACCCCCGAATAGCGGCGCCACAAGCCGCTGCCTTAACCACTTGGCGACGCCCGCCTTACATATATGAATCTAACAACTCATGAGCAAAATTTCATATAAAGTTTTATTTTTGAGAAAATTTTGAATTATTTACATTAATATAAGAATGTTTTCTTTATAATGATTTAAAGACAAATTCTTATAATTTGAGTAAATCAGGCATTATTGAAGCTCTTGTACCGAGGAGTTTAGTTATATGTAAAGATAATATTTTTTATGAAGTGAATTTTGAGGGATTTACCTCAGTTGAAATAATTTGGGAAAATGGTCTTGTTTCAAGTGTTTTACCTTTAAAAAACAATAATTCAAAACCAAAAAAAATAGTATTTCCTAGATTCGTAGAAACCCACTCGCACTTTGATAAATCATTCTCATGGTTTAATTATCCAAATTTAAAATCGAACTATGAAAACGCTTTGTCAGTTAATCTTGAAGAACATATAACTAGAAGTTCAAAAAAAGTCACATATAGAGCTGAAAAATCTTTAAATTTGGCAATTAAAAATGGATATAGAGCAATTAGAACTCACATTGATACATATAATTTACAAGATCAAAATATATGGTCTGAACTCATTAAATTAAGAGAAAAATATCTATCTTTATTATCTATCCAGTTTGTAGCTTTAGCGCCAATAGAATTTTGGTCAAGCGAAGATGGCGAAAATTTAGCTAAAAATTTAAAAAAATCAGGAGACTTGATTGGAGGCGTAGTTGTACCACCATTCAATCAAGCAAAAATTAAGAATTTATTATCTAATATGATTTTACTTGCTAGTAAATATAATTTAGAAATTGATTTACATATAGATGAATCTAGTCAATTCCCTGGCGCGGGTATTAAATTACTTCTTAACACAATTAAAAAATTAAAATGTAAAGTATCAGTAACTTGCAGTCATTTAAGTAGCATTTCACTTTTAGAAAATAAGGATTTAGAAATGCTTTCTGAAGAAATAGCAGAAAATAACATAAAAGTTATTGCTTTACCTCTTACAAATTTTTGGTTATTAAATAATAATGCAAATATTACCCCAATTATGAGACCTGTAGCACCAATAAAACAGTTACAAAATGCTTTCGTAGATGTTTCTATTGGAAGTGATAATGTTCAGGATCCTTGGTATCCTTTTGGGAATTTTGATCCTTTTTATTTAATGTCATTGGCGATTCCTATGTTACAAATAAATCCTTGGGATAGATTATCGATATCAGCATTATTAACTGCACCAAGCAGATTATTAAATTTAAATTGGGATGGAATAATCAAAAAAGGATGTCCAGCTGATTTTGTAATAGTTGAAGGAACATCTTGGGCTGATGTAATCTCAGGAAATATAAAAAAAGAAGTACTTATAAAAGGCGAAACTTATAGAAAATGATTTATCTTGTTTAAATATATAAAATTTTAAATGTCAAATAAAATAAAAAAACTAATAGATTATTTTAATTCAATTGATGATTTAGAGGTACTTGTAAATCCTGCAGATCGAAAGAGATTATCAAGAGATTTCTATAATTATTCTCCTGTTTTAAAAGAAATTTTAGATGGTTGTATTGCAGATATTGTAGTAAGACCTAAAACTATTAATTCTATTATTGCAGTTGCTAAAATATGTTGGGAATTTGACACTCCTTTGACTTTGAGAGGAGGTGGAACTGGAAATTATGGTCAAGCAGTTCCTCTTGATAAAGGAGTAGTTATGCAATTAAATAATTTTAATAAAGTTGAAAAATTTTATCCTGAAACGGGTTTTGTGAAGGTTCAGGCAGGCTGTTTAATGAGTGATTTAAATAAAGTTTTGAAAAAAAATGGTAGAGAACTAAGATTACTCCCCAGTACATGGAAAACAGCAACAATTGGAGGATTTATCTCTGGTGGATCTGGAGGAATTGGTTCAGTAAAATGGGGTTTTCTTAGAGATCCTGGTAATTTGATTGGTTTAGAGGCTGTAAATGTAAGTGCAAGCCCTGAGTTATTGAAATTAGATACACAAAAATCAGAATCATTAAATCATGCATATGGAACAAATGGCATTATTACATCTTTGTTATTGGCAACAGATATAAAAAGGGATTGGTATTCTTTAGTTATTGATTGTAAAGAATTTAAGAAGACTATAAATTTATTAAAGGATTTTACTTCTGCAGCTATAAATTTAAAACTAGTAGCAGTTCTTGAAAAAGAAATTGTTGATCTAATGCCAGCTTGGTTTAGATCTAAAATTAATTCACACAAAATATTAATACAAACTACTCTTGGAGGTTTAACAACAATTGAACATATTTGTAGAAAAAATGATTTGAGCGTAATGAATTTAGGTAAAGAGGATGAATTAGAAAATGGAATCTCTGATTTGGTTTGGAATCATACTACTCTTCAAATGAGAGCAAAAGATAAGAATTGGACATATTTACAAATGCTTTTACCCCTTAATGAAGAATCCCAATTTATAAATTCTATAAAAAGCGTATTTGATAATAAAATTTTATGGCATCTTGAGGCAGTCTCTCAGCAAGGTGTTCCGAGAATTGCTGCTTTACCAGTATTAAAATGGACAAATAAAAATGACTTAAATGAAATTATTGATCAATGTCGCAAGTTTGGAGCAATTATCTTTAACCCACACGTTTTAACTGTAGAGGAGGGTGGATTGGGTGTAATTGATGCAGATCAGGTGAAGGCTAAAATAGAATATGATCCAAAGGGATTAATGAATCCTGGTAAATTAAAAGGATGGGAAAGTAGAGAAAGTTTTCTTGGTTAAATCTTAAATTGATTGATTAAGAAAAGCAGATATTAAAAAAATTGAGCCGCTTAAAACTGGATTGCAAGCAGGCCATTTATCAAGCTCTTCTAAATATTTTAAAGCTAAATTAAAATTATCAAATTCAATGATATTGCTGTTGTTTAAAATATTATTTTTTGAAATCTCATTTGATGTCCAACTCTTATGATTTGGAACTGGAACTAATAATAATTTATCTTGTGATTTAAAAAGTTTTTTTATTATGTTATCAAAATCTTTATTTTTCTGGACTCCTAAAATCCAGTAAACTCCTTTTTCTTGATTAAGCCAGCCTTCTCTCTCTTTAGCAAGAACCTCTGCTGCTAGCGGGTTATGAGCTGCATCGATGAGTATTTTTTTGCTCTTCCACTTAACTAATTCTAATCTTCCGGGCCACTTTGTAGTGATAAAGCCTTTTTTGATAGTGGATGTTTTGATATCCCATCCAAGTTTATTCAATGCTTGGACTACGCCCAATGCTACGGCTGCATTTTCTCTTTGAAAATCTCCCTCAAGGCCTAATTCCCATTCTTTTGAGAGAGGATTAACCCAGATCATATTAGCTCCTACATCATGAATTCTTTTATTAATTAAGGCTTTTACTTCTAACTCTTGTTGGCAACTAATAACAAA
>Ga0163110_10001974_pt1 | contig 10476 bp, 5 predicted proteins | sample CRUFie1St17metaG_FD_108703 | JGI IMG/M metagenome (GOLD analysis project Ga0163110, IMG submission 108703) | Marine microbial communities from the Costa Rica Dome - CRUD Field 142mm St17 metaG | ecosystem: Environmental > Aquatic > Marine > Oceanic > Photic zone | place: Costa Rica: the Eastern...
TTAAGCAAGGTATGAATTGTTTTTTGGATGTAAGAATGAAAATTACTATTGCACAATTAAATAATACAGTAGGCGATATTGATGGAAATATTGCTAGAGCTATAGAGACGATAGCTAGTGAAAAGTTAAAAGGTTCAGATCTAATAGTTTTTTCTGAATTATTTATTTCTGGTTATCCACCCGAGGATCTAGTTTTAAAGACTTCTTATCTAGATGCTTGTTTAAATGGTCTTAAGGAAATTGTTAAACATACAAAAGATATCAATATTGGAATTATAATTGGTGTTCCAATCAAAGATGGTGATAAAATTTTTAATTCAGCAGCTCTTATTGATAATGGGAAAATAATTGGTATTAGTAAAAAGAAAAGTTTACCTAATTATAGTGTATTTGATGAAAAAAGGGTGTTTAACCCAGGTAAGTCTTCCCAAACATTTAATTTTAGAGATATTAAAATAGGAATTCCAATTTGTGAGGATATTTGGAAACCTGATGTATGCAGTCAATTAAAAACAGATGGCGCTGATATAATAATTACACCTAATGGTTCTCCATACGATAGGTATAAAAGAAATTTAAGAATAGAAACTGCAATTCAAAGAGTTAAAGAAAATAATTTACCTTTAGTCTATGTCAATCAGGTAGGAGGTCAGGACGAATTAGTTTTTGATGGTTCAAGCTTTGTTGTAAATTCTGATCAATCTTTATTTTTAAAAGCTTCATCATGGAGTGAAGATATTATCAACATAAATTTTGATATTAAAAATGGATTTAATAAAAAAAATGACGGATCTTTGAAGGATATAAAAATTAAAGATGAGTTAGAAGATATTTATTCAGCATTGGTGCTTGGTTTAAGAGACTATGTTATAAAAAATAATTTTCCAGGAGTAATACTTGGCTTATCAGGAGGAATAGATTCTGCTTTATGCGCTGCTATTTCAGCTGATGCTCTTGGCCCAGAAAAAGTAAAATGTTTTATGTTGCCTTTTAAGTACACATCAAAACAAAGTTTTATTGATGCTACTGAGTGTGCAAAAAATTTAGATATTGAACTTGGAAGCTTAGATATTGAGGAATCCTTTAATAGTCTTGAGTCTGTTCTTAATCCTTTTTTTAATAATTTACCAAAGGATGTTACCGAGGAAAATTTACAGTCAAGAATAAGGGGAACACTCCTAATGGCACTATCAAATAAAGTTGGTAGTATGGTTGTTACAACTGGAAATAAGTCTGAGGTTTCTGTGGGTTATTCAACATTATATGGTGATATGAATGGAGGATATAACCCCATAAAGGATATTTACAAAACAGAAGTTTATGCTCTCTCTAAATGGAGAAATTCTACAAAATCGTCAATTTGTTTAGGACCCCCCGGTGAGGTAATACCAATTTCTATTATTGAAAAAGAACCTACTGCAGAATTAAGAGAGGATCAAAAAGATCAAGACTCTCTCCCTCCCTATGACAAGCTCGATGATATTCTAGAGTGCCTAATTGATCATGAAATGAGTATTTCAGAAATAGTAAATAGAGGGCATGAGAAATCTTTAGTTAAAAAAATAGAGAATCTTCTCTATATTTCTGAATATAAAAGACGACAATCCGCTCCAGGTGTAAAAGTTAGTCAAAAAAACTTTGGTAGAGACCGAAGATATCCAATTACAAATTTATTTAGAGATAAAAATTGACAAAAAAAACTGTTACAAGATTTGCGCCTAGTCCAACAGGTTTACTTCATGTTGGTAATATAAGAACAGCGTTGTTTAATTATCTCTATACAATAAAAAATAATGGGGAATTTATTTTAAGAATTGATGATACAGACCTTGAAAGAAGCAACGATGAATTTGCAGAACAGATCATATTGGATCTCAATTGGCTTGGAATAAGAGTTGATAAAATTTATAAGCAGTCTGAAAGAATAGATACTTATAAAAAATATTTTAATCAGTTAGTTAAGGATGGTTTCTTATATGAGTGTTTTGAAACTCAAGAAGAGCTTGATTATAAAAGAAAAAGATTGATATCAAGGAGAATGCCACCAGTTTATGATAGGGCATCACTTAATTTATCTAAAGATGAAAAAAATAAATACCTTGATGAGGGAAGAAAACCATATTGGAGATTTAAGCTTTCAGGAAAAAAAATTGTTTTTAATGATTTGGTAAGAGGTAAGGTTGTAGTAGATACCTCAACTCAGTCAGACCCAGTTGTTGTTAGAGAGGATGGAGGTTTCTTATATAACTTACCAAGTGTAGTTGATGATATTGAAATGCAAATAACGAATATTATTCGCGGTGAAGATCATGTAACAAATTCTGGTATTCAAATTGAGATGTTTTCATCATTAGGAAAAAATGCACCAATATTTGGTCACCATCCCTTACTTGTTGATGAAAATGGTGATCCTTTTTCAAAAAGAAATGCTGCTTCATCGATAAAAAGTCTTAAAGATAAAAACTTTGAACCAATGGCAATTAATTCTCTTAATATATCTATAGGTACTGCAATTGAGATAAATTCTTTTCAATCACTTAAAGAAATTTCAGACATTTTAGATTTAAGCAAACTAGGTAGAGCGCCTGGAAGGTTCAGTTTAGATCAATTGACAAAATTAAATTCATCTCAATTAAGTATTTTAAATTTTAAAGAAATTAAAGACAGACTAAAAACTGAAAATATTGTTGCTTATGAACCTTTATGGGAGATAGTAAAAAATAATATAGATTTTCTATCAGAATATACCAAATGGGATAAAATTATAAATAAAGACATTAAAATAGAGAATTTTGATAATGAATTTTTAAAACTTGCAGCAGATTCTCTACCCAATCAGCCATGGGATGAAAAAACCTGGAATTTATGGATTGAAAAAATAAAAGCATCTACTGATAGAAAAGGAAAAGATTTATTTCTTCCTTTAAGAAAAGCAATTACTGGATTAGAGGATGGTCCAGAATTAAAAGAACTTATTTTATTAATAGGTTATGATAAAATAAAAAGACGTCTTTTGGGTGAATAGAGTGATTAAGGAAAAATTATATATTTTTGATACGACTTTACGTGATGGTCAGCAAACCCAAGGTGTTGACTTTAGCGTTCAGGACAAAATTATAATTTCTGAAGCACTAGACAGTTTTGGTTTAGATTATATTGAGGGAGGTTGGCCAGGTGCTAATCCAACTGATACTAAGTTTTTTGAATCAAGGCCAAAATTAAAAAATTCAAAGTTTACAGCTTTTGGTATGACAAAACGTGTAGGTAGATCAGCCGATAACGACCCTCAATTGAGAGCTTTGCTTGATACAAACTCTGAAAGTATATGTTTAGTAGCAAAAACATGGGATTATCATGTTGATGTAGCTCTTGGTATCACACTAGAAGAAAATTTAAAATCTATTGAAGACTCTGTTAAGTCTATCAGTGAAAATAATATTGAGCCCATGATTGATTGTGAACATTTTTTCGATGGTTTTAAATCGAATAGTGATTTTTCTTTTTCTTGTATTGAAAGCGCCCTTAATTCAGGAGCAAGGTGGGTTGTTTTATGCGATACTAATGGAGGAACTTTACCTAGTGAAGTTTACGAAATTGTAACTCAAGTTTGTTCTAGGTTTCCCGGTGAAAAAATAGGAATTCATACTCACAATGACACAGAAAATGCAGTTGCTAATTCACTTGCAGCAATTGATGGAGGCGTTAGACAGCTTCAAGGAACCTTAAATGGTTTGGGTGAAAGGTGTGGAAATGCGAATTTAATATCTCTATTACCTACATTAATTTTAAAAGATAGATATTCAAGTAGTTATGATATTTCAATTTCTAAAAATGATTTAAAAAATATTAAAAATATTTCAATATTGCTTGATGATATTTTAAATAGACAACCAAACAAACACCAACCTTATGTTGGTGATAACGCCTTTGCTCATAAAGGTGGTCTTCATGTTTCCGCTGTTATGAAAGATCCATCAACATATGAACACGTTAGACCAGAGGATATTGGAAACAACAGGAAAATTCTTGTTTCTAATCAGGCTGGAAAATCAAATTTATTATCTCGTTTATCGTCTGTTGGAATTAATGTTGACGATAAGGATGAACGTTTAGGAGATTTATTGGAGGTTGTGAAAGAAAAAGAATTCAATGGTTATTCTTATGACGGCGCAGGAGCTTCTTTCGAACTTTTAGCTAAAAAAATTTTGGACAATGTTTCAAATTTTTTTACTGTCGAAGATTATTCTATATCGATAAAAAAAGACCGAATATCCAAAAAAGAAGCTTTTAATTCTGAGGCTAAAGTTACTTTAAATATTGATGGTAGACAAATTGAGTCAACAGGATTAGGTAACGGTCCAGTAAATGCACTTGATAAAGCATTGAGAAGTGATTTAGGTATTTTTGATAAATATATGAAAGATTTAGTTCTGGTTGACTATAAAGTTAGGATTTTAAACGGAGGAACAGAGGCTACAACAAGAGTAGTAATCGAATCAAAAGATGGAGAGGGAAAAAGCTGGTTTACAGTTGGTGTTAGCCCCAACATCGTAGATGCTTCTTTAAAAGCTCTAATGGACTCAATCCAGTATAAATTAATAAAGGATGGAGCTCCTCAGCCTAAATAGAATTAAATTTTTTGTGTAATGACAACTCCTCTAAATTATTAACAACAAATAAATTTTTAAGACTAGAGGATTTTATATTTTTATCTCCATTTGTTCTAATAAACTTATTCCTCTCCATATGATTAAGTAAGTTAACAAAAGGTTCCCAAAAATTATTAGTGTTTATCAAGAAAATTGGTTTTTTATGTTCACCAAGTGCTGCGCTTGATAGGACTTCTGTTATTTCGTCAAGAGTCCCAATTCCTCCTGGCAGACAGACAAAAATATCAGATAATTGAATCATCTTTTTTTTTCTATTAACAATATTTTTTGTTCTAATAACTTTTTGATATTCTGAAAAAATTATATCAGGTTCATCAAGGTATTCAGGAAAAACAGAAATTATTTTAACCCCTTTTTTATTTGCTGATTTTGCAGCTATACCCATTAGCCCAAGGGCCCCGCCACCATAAAGAAGTGAATAATTATGCTTTAATAGGATATCTCCAATTTTATTGGCTTCTTTTTTATAATTAGAATTTATCCCGTTCATTGAAGCACAAAATAAACAAACAGTTTTCATATTTATTTATTCGGGTGATTCTAAAGTTTTTAAAAATCTTTTATCAAAATTAAATTTTTTTCTTTTTAAGTAATCAGGTAAAGCAAGCAATGTTGGTATTAAAAATAAAGTTAAAAGACTTGAAAATCCGAGTCCCCAAATTACAGCAGTTGAAAATGGTACCCACCAAGCAGACATAAGACCACCAATTTCAATACTTCTTCCAAACCAGTCTATTGTAATTTGTAATGCTACTGGAGTTAAACCAACCATGGTAGTAGTCGTTGTTAATATGATGGGTCTTAATCTTTGTGCAGCTGAACGAAGTATTGCTTCATTTAGAGTTTTTGTATGTTTTTTTAATCTGTTAAATGTATCAATTAAAACTATTGAGTTGTTAACAATTATACCCGCTAGTGATACAATTCCCAGACCACTCATTATCACTGAAAAAACTTGGCCTGTGATTAATAAACCTGTAAGAGCTCCTACCGTAGAAAGGACAACTGTTGATAAAGTTATGGCAGCTTGATAGAAACTATTAAATTGAGTAAGTAAAATTATAAACATTAGAAATAAAGCTGCAAGCATAGCTCTACCCAAAAACGCTGCAGACTCTTCACCGTCCTCATTAGTTCCTGCAAATTTAATTTCAACTTCATTTGAAAAGTTCTGATCATTAATCCATTTACCAATTTCAATATTTTTATCAAATGGTAGGATTTTTTTACCTGTAACAGGATCAATCATAGTATTAGCTCTAATTTTAAGGATTCTTGTCCCATTTGATCTTTCAATTGATGTTACTTTTTGTTGAGGGACTCTTTTGACAAAATTTGATAGTGGAATAGCTCCATCAGGAGTTGGTATTCTTAACTGATCAAATTGCTCAAGCTGTCTATAGTCTTTTGGAAATCTTACTCTAATATCAACTTCATCTTCTGAGTCATCGGGACGATATTTATCAACTAAAATACCATTAGTAATTAATTGAACAATTGAACCAATAATAGAGACATCGACACCATATTTCCCCGCGAGTTCTCTATCAACATTTATAATCCATTCAATTCCCGGAAGCGATCTAGTATCATCGACTTCCATAATTCCTTCCATGGACTTCAGTTTATTGCTTATTGCATTTGTAACTTTTATAAGTTGGAAGTTATTTGATGAGGTAAGTTCAATTTGAATATCTTTACCTGACTCAGGTTTTCTCTCAACTTTATATGCTTCAACTATTACTCCTGGTAACATAGATGTTTTTTCTAAAATTTCTTGTCGGAGAATATCGGCATGACTTCTCTCACGAACTGGTTTTAACTCAATCATCATCATAGCGATTTCATCACTTCTACTCTCGCCATCAGTCATAATCATCTGTTCAGCTGATGCTCCTCCAATAAGAGTAGAAGTTGTTTTAATTCCATTTACTTTTCTAACTATATTTTCAACATCAAGAGCAATTCCTAGTTTTTGACTCGGCGATAAGTTTCCTCTTGCAATTATGTGAACTGTCATTTGATTTGTATCTCCCTCAACTGAGAAACGAGCTCCAGCATTAAAGTTCACATATAAACTAAAAAGAATAATAACTATTCCTATTGAAGAGATTATGGTTAGCATTGGATTTTTAATAAATTTTTGTAAAATATTTATATAAATCTTTGTGTATCCTGAGATATTATTCAAGTTAGGTTTATCATTTAAATTTGTTAAATCTTTTTTTTCTGTTTTACCAAAAATTGATCCCATTACCGGTATAAATATCAATGCTGAAAAAAGCGATGATACTAAGACTAGACTGACCATAAACGGCATCCATTTCATAAACTGACCAGACACACCTGGCCATAAAATTAAAGGAAGAAATGCTGCTAACGTTGTTGCTGTTGAAGATATAATAGGCCATATCATTCTTTTGTAAGATTTAGTATAAGCATCTAATCTATTTGAGCCTTCTGCCATCTTTCTATCAGCATATTCAACCATAACAATTGATCCATCCACCAAAAGACCAACCGAGACCAATAAACCGAACATAACCATCATATTTATGTACCCACCGGATAAAGCTAGTAAAGTTATTGCCATTAAAAATGATGTTGGAATTGATATTCCTACCATGAGTGCTGAACGAATACCTAACGCTCCAATTACTAAAATCATAACTGATATAATTGCATTTGTAACAGCGGCTTGAAGAGATTTTAACATTTCTAAAATGTAGTCGGAGTTATCACTTGTAAAATTAATTTTAATATTGTCTGATATATTTTTTACATAATCCTGGGCTTCAACCCTTACTATTTTATTTATTTCTAAAACATTTTCTCCAATTCTTTTCTTTACCTGAAGAGCTACTGCAGGTTTTCCATTTACTCTTGCATATGACTCGGTGTCTTTGTAAGTTTTTCTTATTTCTGCTACATCTCCTAAGGTAACAGCTCCATCACCTGACGAGAAAATTACTAAATTATAAACGTCCTGTGCACTTTCATATACTGCAGGAACCTTAATAGAAAATTTTCCTTGTCCTTTATCAATTGATCCAGCGGCAACCAAGCGATTATTTCCAGTTATAGATTTTATAAGATCCATTAAAGAAATATTGTAATTTTCTAGTTTAGATGGGCTAACTAAAATTTCCATTAAGTCTTCTCTATCGCCAGTAATAGGTGCTTCAAGAACCCCTGGTATGCCTTCGATTTTTGTTTGTAGTCTCTTAGCGTGATAAAATAATGTTCTATCTGGAACATCACCTGACAGTGATACAACCATTGTTGGTAATTCTGCCATATTAAACTCAAGTACAATTGGTTCATCAGCATCTTCAGGAAGTTTGGATTTTACCATATCAACTTTTTCTCTGACATCCCCGAGGGCTTTATCTTTATCGAATTTAATATCAAATTCCAATAAAACAGATCCGTAACCATTTGAGGCTGAGCCATTCATTTCCTCAATACCTTCAATAGTTTTTAATTGATTTTCTAATGGCCTAACAATCAGACGCTCGGAATCCTCTGGTGATATACCTTGATGAGGAACAGCAACGTAAATAAAAGGGATATCAATATCTGGTTCTGCATCTTTCGCTATATTTATAAAGGTTAAAAAACCCGTTGAAATGACAATTACCATAAGGAAAACTATTGTCCTTCTTGCCTGCATTACATAATCAATAATATTTATCAATTTAATGCCTCAAGACTATAATTTACTTTTTGTCCTTCAAGAACAAATTCTTGACCAATTGTAATAAGTATAATTTGTTCGGGTAAACCTGTAACCCAAATCAGTTCTTCTTGATCGCCAATAATTTCAATGACTGAAAATATAACTTCATTATCATTGTTAATATGTCTTACACCTATTTTTCCTTCAGGGTCCAATGTAAGTGAGGATGGAGGAATTAGATGAGCTTGAACTCTTTTTGTAGGAATAAATAGCTCTGCAGTTATACCGTCTTTTATTTCAAAGTTTGTATTACTAATTTCTAGTTCAACTCTAAAAGTTCTTGTTTTGATGTCAGCTGTTTTAGAAACGTAACTGAGTTTACCGTCTAATTTTTCACCGGTGGATAAAACTGCAAAGCCTTGAATACCCGATCTAATTTTTTTAATTTCTTGTTCAGATACCTGGCCAATAACCAATATAGGATTATAATCTATAACTTCCCCGCATGGCATTCCAATTGATAAAAAATCACCTACCTCAGCTAAATTATCATTAAAGAATCCATCAAAGGGTGATCTTATATTTATATTCTCTAATTCCTCCTCCATTTGAATTACTAGAGCTTTTGAGGCATCATAAGCTGCTTTAGATCCTGCAGCTTTTGTTTGTGATCTATACCCCTTTTCTACTAATACTTTTGAGGCATCCCACTCTAACTTTTTCTGAAGCATTAATGCTTTAGCCTCATCAAGCTTTGCTTCTCTTGAGTCAACAGATAGTTTGCAAAGTATTTGATTTTTTTTAACAAACTCACCTTTTTTGACAAGAATTTCCTTTATGATTCCATTTGTTTCTGAAGCAACTTTAACATTTCTACTTGATTCAGTTCTTCCTTGAATAAGAACATTTGATTGTTTCAATTTTGATTTAATTTTTTTTGCTTTAACCCTAACAATTTTATCATCATCATTATTTATTTTGAGAGAATTGTTATTACTTGAATTAGAATTGTTCTCAAAAAAACCTGATAACATCCATAGTAATAATGCAGATAATACAATTATTGCAGTTTTGGTTGTTTTGTTCATGATTCTCTTGTGTAAACATTGTTAAATAAAAAAATAAATTATAAAAAATGACGTAGGCGTCATTTTTGTCAATTGTATACATTTATTATTATTGTTTTTCAAGGGTTTTAATTAATTTTTATTTTTTTTATTTTTCTTCCAATTAAAATTTTTAAAAAAAAATAATTTTAGGGTTTATTATAATACTTATGACTGCTAATAATTTTCCCTGCTATTTTTTTTATAAAATTAATAGAGCATTAAAGGGGAATAATAATAAATTTAGAGTAATTTTTATTTGATAATTTTTGTAGTTTTTGTAAGCTGATTATTATCAAATTTGATAATTATAGAGAGGACCAAAATGATTATAAATTTTCATTTTAAAAAAAACACAATGTTATATCTTTTATCAACAATTTTAATGGTATTAGCATTAACTTTTTCAGTGAACGCTCAAAAGGAGGAAGATCCGAGAAGACAAATGGATCCAGTTAAATCACTTTTGGCCCAATCAAACAAAGATGGTAAAGCAGCTCAAGATGAAATTGATATAATTGATGATGCTACCAATGTAGTTGTTCAAGAGTTTAGACAAAATTACCAGCAACTAATAGACTTAACGCAATATAACGATCAATTGGAAATCCTAATTGATAGGCAAGAAAGAAAAATGGTTAGAATTGAAAAAGATATTGCTAGCATAAGTAGTCTAACTAGATCGGTTATGCCTCTAATGTTTAAAATGATCGATGCGCTAGACAATTTTGTTGAGCTTGATGTTCCCTTTTTAATAAATGAGAGAAGGCAAAGAGTAGCTGGTTTAAGAAATTTAATGAATAATCCAGATGCTTCACCGGCTGAAAAATATCGTAAAATATCAGAAGCATATGAAATCGAAAATGAATACGGAAGAACAATTGAAGCTTATACTGGAAAAGTAAGCCCAGATGATGATAGAACTGTTAACTTCCTTAGAATTGGTCGTAACTCATATATATATCAAACACTAGATGGCGATGAAGCTGCTGTTTGGAGTAGAAAGAATAATGGCTGGAAA
>Ga0163110_10001975_pt1 | contig 10475 bp, 4 predicted proteins | sample CRUFie1St17metaG_FD_108703 | JGI IMG/M metagenome (GOLD analysis project Ga0163110, IMG submission 108703) | Marine microbial communities from the Costa Rica Dome - CRUD Field 142mm St17 metaG | ecosystem: Environmental > Aquatic > Marine > Oceanic > Photic zone | place: Costa Rica: the Eastern...
AAGAAAAACGAAATAAGAAAAGAACAAATTGAAGATGTAAAAGAAGAAAGAGAAGAGGAAGAAAGGAGATTAGAAAAACCCTCAAAGAATGAAGAGAAGAAGAAGGTAAAAGTTGGAAGTGTAAAAAAATTAGGAATACTTGGTTGGTTTAAAAATTTTATTGGAACAACAATTTTAGGATTTTTTGCAGTAAGGTTAATAGAACACCTACCTAAGTTACAAGGCATTGCTACAGCATTAGCAGCAGCTGCAGAATTTGCTATTGATATTGGTGGTAAGTTCTTGGATGGATTGACCACATTTATTGATATAGGTTACAAGGCATATGATTTTACAATTGGTGCTTTAGATGATATTGGTGGAGATAAATTTGTAAATATTTTTAATGGTCTGATTGATAAGATTTCATTTGCAATTGATGCAATTATCATTGCAACTCTTATCTCCGGTAAGGGTGGTATTGGTCAACTCTTTAAAAGAAAAACTCCTAAGGGTCCTGTAACTGAACCTAAAAGACTTCCACCTGCTAAACCCAAAGGTCCAGGAGGAATTCCAAAACCAGCACCAAAACCAACACCAAAACCAACACCAAAACCAACACCAAAACCAGCACCAAAACCAGTACTAGCACCAAAACCAGTACCAAAACCAGTACCAAAACCAGTACCAAAACCAGTACCAAAACCAGTACCAAAACCAGCAGCAGTTCCTGCTCAACCTAGAGTTCCTGTAGGTGCAGGAGCAGGAACTGGAACAAGAGGTGGAACACCTACTAATTTGCCTAGTAGAACATCACCTCCTGGTGGTGTTGGTGGACTAATGGATGATGCCTTGAGAAGAATGTTGGGATCGTTATCTAATGAAACAATATCTGAAATTGCAGATAATTTTAAAAATGATTTATCAAAAATAAAATCACCTGAAGATATAAGTACACTTGTTGATAAGGCAAGCAGAAAGTCTTTTGGTATTTTTAGTGATGCTGTTGAAAAAATGAAAAAAACTGGATCTTCTTTTACTAATTTAGAGAAGTATCTAAGACAAATGCAAGATAAGGGTATTCGTGCAAGTGATGAATTAGTTAGTGCTGCTGGAAAAAGTGCTGAGGTAAGATATCGGGGTGGTGATGAACTTGTAGGTAAACCAGATGCTGCACAACAAAAACGAGCAGAAGACTTTAGAAAAGGAAAAAAAGATGCTTTAATAAAAACTAGCAATGAAGATTTGGCTCGTAACGTTGATGATGTAAGCAAAGAATTAAAATCAAAACCAAAATCAGGTTCAAGCAAAAAATTCGATAAAAAATTATTTGCAAAAAATAAATTAATGAATCTTAAACCTAAATCAATTCTTTCAAATCTTAAATCAGCAGGTCCAAGTATTGTAGCTGATATAGCACTTGCGTATGCAGCAGAAAAATTAATTATTGAACCTATCGAGTATAAAATGTTTGAAGGTAGAAGAAAAGAAATTGATAAGTTTGTTAGAAGAAACGGATTGCAAGCAGCGATTGACAAAACTGTTACTGATTATGAAAAAGAAAATGAAAAGAAACCAATTTCATGGTGGCAAAATGCATTAACATTAGGATTTGGTGGTTTATTTGATGAAAGAGATGAGAATTTATTGAAAATTTATACAATGGATCTTCAATACCTTAAAAAATTAGATGAAGATCCTGAATTATTAAAGTCTGTTAAAACTGGTGATCCGGAATCAAAAAAATCTGGATTATTTGGAAATTTAATGAGTGGCATTGGATCAATTTTTGCACCTGCTGCTAAGGCAACAACATTAGATGAAAGTGTCCCACCTCCACCTAGAACATCAACTGATGGTCAACCTTACAAACCTGAGAAAGAAGATAAGGTAGATAAAAAAGTTCCTGTTGATATTAAAAATAAAAAACCAGTTTCCCCAAGTAAGGGATCTGAATTAGCAGGTGAACTTGGAAGGTGGTTGAATTCAAAACAATTACGTTGGGGATCTGGTGTCACTGAACACCCAGAGCACGGTGGAGTTCATGATGTTCATACTGATGGTTCATATCACTACAAAGAACAAGGATATCGTGCTATTGATATCGGTGGATGGGGACCAAAGAGATACAAAAAAGAAGGACAAACTGGAGTTGATGATCAAACAAAAATCCTAGCAGGCATTGCTGAGTGGAATAAGATGAAGGGTGTCAGTCCTATTGAACTTATTCATGAAGGAAATGATTATGCAGGTCATAATAATCACGTTCACGTTGCATATAAAAAGGGTGGACTGATCCCAAGAAACACAAGAGCATTCCTTCACAAAGATGAAATAGTTATTGATAAGGACAGTTCTGATCCTGCAAGAAATCTTTTGCTTGCCATCAATGAAGCAAAGGGTAAGGAAGGAATAATGAGAGCGATAAGTGACTATGCACCATATGATGATAACTCATCTGATACTATCATCATCAATAGAAATAATATCATCGCACCACCTCCTGCTCAACCCCAATCAGGTCCTTCTGTTGTAGTGGTCAAGAGAGGATTTAGTGATCCATTTGAACACCTTGATTTTAGTGGGTAAATATAAGTAAGAGGTAATAAAAATGACTCAATCCAGGATAGCAAACCCTGCTTTTATTGAGCAGGTAGATATAATCTCAAACAAACCACCAAGAAATACTGTCAGTATTTTAGGAGGTATTATATCGTTTGTTTATTATGAAAGTATGTTGAGTGACTCTTTAAGAGCAACTATAACATTTGCTGATACTGGAGCAGCAAAAAATGAGAAGACTAATGATACTAGTGTTGTAGAAGGACTTCCGATAGTTGGTCAAGAGAAAGTTCAAATAAAATTTAAAGATAATGATGAAAATAAGATAGGAGATAAACCTGAATTAATTTTATATGTCAATAGTGTTAAAGTTATTGATAATGATACAACTAGAAGTCTTGTTCAACTTGACTTGGTTTCAAGAGAGTTTATATTAAATGAAAAGACTAGAATAACAAAAAGATATGATGGAAAACTTTCAGAGACTGTTAAAAAATTATTAGAGGATAAAAACTCTATTGGTTTAGAAACTGAAAAGGAATTGTTTATTGAAGATACTTCAAATAATTTTAATTTTATTGGTAATAACAAAAAACCATTCTATGTAATTAATTGGTTGGCTAGAAAATCTGTCTCCTCTACTAATCAAAAATTAGGAAAAAGTGCAGGATATTTTTTTTATGAGAGGTCTGATGGATATTACTTTAAATCAGTTGATAGTTTATTCTCTCAAGAAAAAAAGAAATCTTTTATCTACACAGAAACAACAGGAATTCCAAAAGGATATGATGCAAATGTTTTATCCTTTAAAAAAGGAAACTTAATTGATGCTCAGAGAAAATTACAAATTGGTGCTTATTCTACAAGAACTATTTTGTTCGACCCGTTTACCACATACTATGAGGTGATCACACCTAATGCGGAAAGTAATGAAGAAGATTTAAAACTTGGAGGAAACAATTTACCTGTATTGAATCCAGAATTTAATCAACCTGGTAGAAATAAAGAGTTCTCAAGAACAACATATTACTTACTTGATAAAGGAACACTTGCCTCGGGAGATAATGAGCAACAACTTGAAAAAAAGAATGAAGAGAATTTCAAATATTCACAAATATTAAATCAATCCATTATGAGATTGAATCAATTCTTTTCTTCTCAAGCAACAATAACCATTGCAGGAGATTTTTCACTTCATATTGGTGATGCAATTTATCTTGACCTCCCTAAACTAGGAGTTAATAGGGGAAAAGAACTTGACAAGCAAGATAGTGGTCTATATATTATAGCAGAATTAACTCACTTAGTTGACACGAACGGAACATTCACTAGACTAAACCTTGTGAGAGATTCATTCGGTAAAACAGGTAAAGCAAATTCGGAAGGTATTTTAAGATGACGGATAGAAGTATTCAACAACACATTAATGACGATAAAGACATGCTTGAGGACGCAACATTGTCTCCTCAAATGCGTCGTCATGTAGCAGATGAACTTGATCACCTTGAGCAGTATCAAGCAAATCATCCAGACGAGGATCGTGATCCTTCGTTTCTTGATATGTATTGTGATGAAAATCCAGAAGCTGATGAATGTAGAATCTACGAGGATTGATGGAAGGTAGTTCACTATTTAATCCTGGATTTTTAGGTGCATCATTCAATTGGTGGGTCGGTCAAATTGTTGACGATTCTGTATGGAGAGATAATATCAACCCTGGAAAGTATGATGATGTAAATTCAATTCCGGGATGGGGATACAGATATAAGGTAAGAATTATTGGTCTTCACGATCAGGGACAAGAAACAATTCCTGATGAAGAATTGCCTTGGTGTAATATAATGTATCCTGTAACTGCCGGTGGATTTCAAGGTGGTAGTGGACAAACACCAAATTTACGTCAAGGAAATATGGTGTTTGGTTTTTTCCTTGATGGTCAAGATCAACAAGTTCCTGTTATTATGGGAGTGCTTGGTAATAACTCTCAAACTATCTTAAATCAAAAGATAGGTGATAATAGAGTTACAAATTCTACTCCTGGAACTCTTGGAGTTAGTGGATTTGCAGATGGTGCAAAATCAAAGCAGGGATCTAGAAGATCAGTTCCGTCAGACGAAAGCAGAACAATCAAACAACCTACTAGAAGGGGTCAAGGTGGTAGAGGTGGAGATACTGTAAGGAGGGTAGGATAATGACACAATCCTTTAATTCAGAGTTTGCAAATAATAGAAATAATTCTGTTGATAGATCATTAGAAGCAACTATTGCCAGAGAAGAAGCAGGATTAAATGCTGCACTTGAAGCTGAAGCACAGCAGCAGGCTCAACAACAGCAAGAAGAAGCAGGTCCAGGAGCACAACCACAACCTGGAGCGACTATTGAAAATGAAGGAGTACATCAGGTTACTGCTGCAGATGTAATTCGACAAGAAAAATGTGATGAAAAAATTGTTCTTCTGACTCCAGATCCAGATTCCCTTGTTAAATCATCAATCAAGGGAATACAAACTGCAATTGAAAATATGACAAAGAAAATTGATAAATTTCTTCAGTCAATTCAAAGTTATATTGATGCTGTTACTAATAAAATTCAAGATATAAGAAGTTTTATCAGAGGTATATCAGGTGAAATTGCAAAATACATGAAAATTATATTTGATAAGGTGATGGAGTATGCTATAAAAATAATTAACAAGCAAATGAATAAAGTTGTTGCAGCACTACCATCCAGTTTAAGGTATCAATTTTCTGATCTTAAAGAGATTACAACTGAACTTATTTTATGTCTTTATGGTAAAATGACTGGTAATCTCACAGATCAAGTTTCTGGCGTTCTTGATGATATTTTAAAACTTGATGATCTCGAAAAAGAGGCAAGAGACAGAGCGGCAGTAAGTATTGATGATGATGGAAACGTAAATGGTGAAACTACTTATCCTAAAGCACCAATTTGTACTGCTGAAGATATTACATCTAGAGTAATGTCCCTACATGTAGATGAAATTGATAAAGCAAATGTTACATTACTTGACAACATTGATGCATATCTTGAAGATATTACAGATACACTTGCTGGAGTTACAGGTAACCTACAGGATGTTAAAAATTTAATTGGTAATTTTAAAGGAAGTATTACTTCTGCTCTTACTTTTACTAATTTTTCACCAAGTGTATTTGGTTGTGAATTAAAACCAAATCAAGCATCTACTGATTATTATACATTTTGTAGTGGAGGATCAGGACAAGCAAGATCAGAACTTCCGAGTGAAAGATCCCTTGGTGACCGAGTTAATAAAGATACTCCAACATCTCCTCCTAAAAAAACGCAACCATTTGTTGAACCAACTAGAGCAACTCCTGATGTTGTAGATGATATTGACAGAGAATTAGATAGGGCTCGGGCAGGTGATCGTTCGGGTCTTGATGATGCTCTTGACATTTCATAATAAATATCTGTATGCTACAAGTGTAACGTGTAAATATGTCGTTCGATATTTACGGACCTGCTTCATTTAAAGATATTACCGTAGGATACGTTGACCCAGATGAAGGATATATTACTGGGGTGTCAATTTGTGATGCAAATCGTTACTCTTCTTTAAATCCCGGCACGATTTTTATACTTGAGACAAGAGATGGAGTCAGATATCTTAATATCAATGAAGTAAATGAATTAACTCCAGATGATATATTGCCTAAAGAAACCGCGGCAAGTCAGAGTTGTAAGGGTATAAGAGGATTACGTCCTGAAATAGATAATGAACTTAAACCAACTAGAATTGAAATAATTGGTGGGTCTGGTACTGGAGCAATTGCAAACCCTATAATCGGTAATGATGGTTCTATATTACATGTTGATGGACTAGTGGGTGGATTTGGATATAAGTATCCACCACAAGTAAAAGTTATTGATGACTCATTACAAGGTTCAGGTGCTGTATTAAGGTCAGTTCTTGGAGAACTTCCAAAAACAGAAATTGTTTTTGATCAGGAGGATGACTTTGAGATATATGACTTGTCACGATGTGAAGTGGATCCTGCTGGTTACGGAGATCGAACAAATCCTGATGGAGCAGTGTTAGGACCTTGGGATCCAAATCTTTATGCTAATTTAAAAGATGACCCTATCAAACGGGAGATTATTAAATATCAGGAATTTTTACAAAAAGAAAAAAAACCATGGTGGACGACAAGATTAGAAACACCACTCAAAGTAACGTTTGGAGATAGAACTAACAGAGTTGTTCATGCTGTCTCTCATCTAGCATGGAGTGACACAAATTTAGGAGATGGACCTCCTAGTGCTGAACAAATTAAATTGATGTACAATTACCGTTGGGGTAGGGTAGCATCAGAAAAAGAAATTAATGATTGGTTGAGTACACGTTTATCTGGAAAAGAAATATATCGAAGTATTTTAGAGCACAGTGCTAAGATCGCGGGATATATTCCAAAAGAAAAAGATTTTGGTGATAGTTTTATGAATCGTTATGCGATTTCACCTGTCCCACCTTCTAACGTTCCTGGTAGTGATTTTGCAGGGAGAGTATGTACTTTTGAATGGGAAGAAGATTTTCCCTTCTCGGGAGAATATGTGTTTCGTGGTATGGCAGATAATCAAGCCATATTGTATCTTGATAATGAACCATTAATTCAAACATCTAATTTTAAAGGTGGACCAACTGATACGTTAAAGAAAACAGTTGAGTCAGGAGTTCACAAAATCAAAATAGATTTGTTGAATCATGTTATCAAGGAAAAAATTAGAATTAAAAAAACACCACCACAACCTCAAAACAGAGCAGAGGAACTTCTAATATCATATCGTGGAATGTCAGAGGGATCTGGTATTGTATTATTATCTCCAACAGAAGTTGGTATAGATGATGATATTAAACCATCGTTTGATAAAAATGTTTCATTTAAAATTTTATCATCAACTGTAAATGCAAGATTTTCAAGTGATGGCAAAAAAATTCTATACAATGGTAGTGGCAAAATCACTATTGAAATGAAATATGACGATAAACAATTTTTTGCTGGTTTAGCTGTCACCGATATCGAGGTTGGTGGAAAAGTATGGGCAAGAAAATTTTCATTAATTAGTGATGAAGATGATGTGGATCCGTTTGAAAAATTTTATGATAGACGAGGCAAAGTAGTACAGACAATAGATGTTGTTGGTGTAACTGCTACAGAACAATCTCCTACTCAACAACCCTCTCAACCATCGATAGGAAATGAAAAATTTGGAAATGTTTTCAACACCATTGATTATATTAAAAAAGCAGACAGAAAATTATGGAGAACTAATGTTTTCAGTAAAGGTGGATTTTTAAATGAGTATGGTGTTTGTCCTTTTGACACTGTTAATGCCTTAGATGACAATCCATATGCAGGACATCATGACATCGTATGGAATGATGTTGAATTTCCTGTTACTGGAAATTATAATATTGAAATTGATGTTGATGACGCATGTAATCTTTACTTTGATAATTTTATTGATGAGCAAAAATCAATACGTAAATTAGGTTTTGTTCCAAATACAAACACAGCTACTGGTAAAAGCACAGAAACTTTATTCTTTAAGAAAGGGAAGTATAGAATTTTTGCTGACTTATATCAAAGACCAGGTGGAAGATTTTCTTTTGATCCCACTAGTGGAACCAAGGGTGGTAAATTAATTCCAAGATTTAGAAGAGATGCAAATGGTCAAATTATTATGTTTGTTGATGGTTCCGGATCTGGAGAGATTGATTTTTCATTAAAAGTCAACGATCAACCGGGAGGATCATCTGGACTTGCACTTGCATCTGTAAAAATTGGTAATCTTGAGTTAAAAAGAACCAGTGGTTATAGCACGTCAGGACAGAAAAGATTTCAAACAGGTGAGGATTATTCAAAACTAAAGAGAAGAGAAACAATCTCTGGTTCTGGTGTTTTTGAAGGAGGAATATCATATCCAGTTCAAATTATTGGTGCATCTGCTAGGTCTGGTCAAACACTTAGGGATAATGTTATTAGATTTGACGATAATGCTGATAATGGATTTGATACAAATGCTGAACTTTTTATTATAAGAGTTAGAAATGAGCAAGCAGCACCAGTAAAGGGTAATAATCCCATGGCACTTGCTGTAAATATTACAGTTAGTGATTTTGAAAGGGAGATTATATCTGCAAAATCTTGGAATATAAATCCAATGGGTGCTGCTTTCACTATTGATGCACCAGACCCACCAATTCCTCAAGAACCTATTCCTGAAGGTGAAGGAAGATGTCCAAAGAATCCTATCTGGACCACAAGATTTCCAGGTGCATCTGAATCCTGGTATCCTGTGACACTTCTAAAAAAATTGACTCCGGAAGATCCAAATGATCGCAGTCCTGTGAAACAATGGAGTAGGTTTATGAACAGGTTTGCTTTATCGCCACTTCCTCCTTTAGATACTCCAAATAGTGATGGTGGAGGAGGTGTTACATATAGAACTTCTTGGAATTTTGAAGCACCATACAGAGGATTTTACGCACTGAAAGGTGCTGTGGATAAAGGTGGTCGCATTTTAATTGATAATAAAGAGATAATGAGTGGTGGATTAGATAAGTCGCAAAATGGACTTGGAAATTTTTCAAATCCCTCACCTAAATTTAAAAAATTCTTTTTGCCTGAAGGTAATCATACTATTACTGTTGAAGTTCAAAATGATGATCAAACAAAATATAAAACGATTGTCAAAAAAATCTTTAGTACTCAAGATTTTCAATTTCCACTTAAGAAAAAAACTCTTGCAGATGCACCCGCAGGTGGTATTTTCTTAAAAGAAGGTGGTAGATATGTTTATCTTGCCGGTGGAAATGATATTATTGAAACAGATTTTGTTTTAGATTATATTGATAAACCAAATTTTGCTGGTCTTGCAATTGAAAATATTATTATTCAAACAGAGAAAGGTGACTTATATTTTGATAGAGACAATAGTAAAAGAATAGGTTCTGTAAAACTTACTGGTACATTCAAGAGTGGTAATAGATATGCCGTTCAATTAAATGGTAGGGTAGCAGGATCTGCTGATCCCACCATTGTTGATACTGGTCCCCAACCAGAGGCAAGGCAACAAAGAATTAATCTTTTTGATGCTGAAGGATTGGATGTTAATGCTAGTTTCACAGCAATTGCATCAAGACAATTATCTCCTCCAAGAGAAATAACTGAGACCTCTGAAATTACAAATAAAGATGGTGTAGTGTATGATGGTCCACCTATTTTTCACTATAAGGATAAGAGGTGGAGCACTTTTATGAATAAGAATTCTATTTCTCCGTTTATACCCCCTCTTGACTCACCTAATTCTGCTATCGATGACACAAGAGAATATGTTTTTAATAATGTAAAATTTCCAGATAGTGGACAATACACTGTCAGACTTCAAGCTGATAATCTGGCAGAAGTATTCATTAATGATGTGCCAGTTGCCAGTGCTGTTTATGATAGGGGAACTCCAATTCCATCTTATGTAAATCTAACTGCTGGAACTTATACTGTTCGTGTTGTTATGCCAAGCACCCCTAATCTTACAGATATTTTTTATAGCAACCCTATTGGTTTTGCACTGAGAATTGACATTCCTGCTCAAGTTTCTCTTGGGTCACGTTCATGGGTTAAAAACCCCATAGGAATTTCTGCTATCTTAGTTCCCCCTCCTTGTCCAAAAATTGTTGAAGGAAAAGGTGTGGTGACAGATATTATTATTGATGATCCTGGAAATGGATTCCCTAACACTATTCCTACACCTCCCTCTGATGATACTCCTGTATATCCAGTAACATTAAAACTTAAAGCAATTGTTCCCACCTCGCCGGGTATTAATTATTCACCTGGTGATCCAGTTTTAGTTAATGGTGAACCACTTCTCATTGATAATGTTCCCGTCAC
>Ga0163110_10001978_pt1 | contig 10472 bp, 11 predicted proteins | sample CRUFie1St17metaG_FD_108703 | JGI IMG/M metagenome (GOLD analysis project Ga0163110, IMG submission 108703) | Marine microbial communities from the Costa Rica Dome - CRUD Field 142mm St17 metaG | ecosystem: Environmental > Aquatic > Marine > Oceanic > Photic zone | place: Costa Rica: the Eastern...
ATCTTTATCATTGGGTTTACTGCTGGACCAGCAGTATCCTTATAAGGGTCTCCAACTGTATCACCCGTCACTGCTGATTTGTGTGCTTCAGATCCTTTACCTCCAAAGTTTCCGTCTTCTATATATTTTTTAGCATTATCCCAAGCTCCTCCTCCAGCAGTCATTGATACAGCAACAAACAAACCTGTTATTATTACTCCTAATAACATTGCTCCAAGAGACGATAATGCTGCTTCTATTCCTCCTATTTGAAGAATTATAAAATATAAAACTATTGGAGAAAGAACAGGTAATAAAGATGGCAATATCATTTCTTTAATAGCTGCTTTAGTTAAAAGATCTACCAATCTTCCATAATCAGGTTTTCTTTTTCCCTTCATTATTCCTGGAATTTTTTTAAATTGTCTTCTAACTTCAATTACAACTGAACCACCAGCTCTTCCTACAGCTTGCATACCCATTGATCCAAATAGATATGGAAGCATACCTCCAATTAATAAACCCGCAACTACAAATGGGTTTGATAAATCAAAAGTAACATTGACACCCTCTAATAAAGATCCATTTACTTTAGAATAATAATTAATATCCTCTGTGTATGCAGCAAATAAAACTAAAGCACCTAACCCTGCTGAACCAATAGCGTAACCTTTTGTTACTGCTTTTGTGGTATTTCCTACAGCATCTAATGCATCAGTAGTTTTTCTAACTGATTTTGGTAATTTAGACATTTCTGCTATTCCACCCGCATTATCTGTTACAGGCCCATAAGCATCTAATGCAACTACCATACCTGTTAAGGCAAGCATTGCTGTGACTGCTATTGCAATTCCATAAAGTCCCGCCAGGCTATTTGTGTATAAAATCCCAGCTACTATTATCAAAGCTGGTATTGCTGTCGCTTCCATTGAAATAGCCAAACCTTGAATAACATTTGTTCCATGGCCGGTTGTTGAGGATTTAGCCACTGTCTTTACCGGTCTATAATTAGTGCCGGTATAATATTCTGTAACCCAAATCAGTAATCCTGTAATAATGAAACCAACCACACCGCAAATATATAAATCTAATCCTGAAAAATTTGCACCTGCGTTATTTTCATATTCATTATTTAATCCAATAATTGACTCAGTAACGGGATACATTAGAATTAAAGATGTAACTGCTGTTACTATGAAACCTTTGTATAAAGCACCCATAATACTTTTATTTTTTCCTAATTTTACAAACCAAGTTCCTATAATCGAAGTGATGATACAAGCACCACCTATTGCTAAAGGATAAACCATTAAATTATAATCTTGAGGTGAAAATATAGATGCTAAAACCATTGTAGCCACAATTGTCACGGCATAAGTCTCAAATAAATCAGCGGCCATACCCGCACAATCACCAACATTATCTCCGACATTGTCAGCTATAACTGCTGGGTTCCTCGGATCATCCTCTGGAATTCCAGCTTCAACCTTACCTACCAAGTCAGCTCCTACGTCAGCACCCTTAGTAAAAATTCCTCCTCCTAGTCTTGCAAAAATTGAAATGAGTGAAGCACCAAAGCCTAGCGCTACTAAAGCATTAATTATTTCTCTATTTTCGACACCTAAATTAATTAAAATTATGTAATAAAGTGTGATAGCTATAAGTGCTAATCCTGCCACAAGCAAACCTGTTATAGCTCCTGATTTAAATGCAATCGTTAATCCTGATTGTAAACCGTATCTAGATGCCTCCGCGGTTCTTACGTTAGCTTTGACAGATATTAGCATACCAACATATCCAGCGACACCAGACAGAAAAGCACCAATGAAATAGCCCAGTCCAACTAAAAAATTAAAAAAATAAGTAACTACACATAAAACTATAACACCGACGACAGCTATAGTTTTATATTGACGATTTAGATAAGCCTTGGCACCAATTTGTATTGCTTCTGCTATTTCTTGCATTTTAGCATTACCAGGACTTGCAGATATAATTTGACCAGAGAGTAAGTAACTATAAGCAACAGCCAGTACTCCTGTAAAAGAAATTAAGTAAAGAAGTTCTAAATAATTTGTCATTATTTATCGGATAAATGCCAAATATGAGTTGAAAACGCAAGCATAACTTAAGAAAAATTTAACTTATTTTACTCATCTTTTCTTAGAACTTTAGCCATTTTATCTAAAACGGCGTTTAAATAACCAATTTGAACTTTTTCTAAAAAATATTCAGAAGCAAGTAAATATTCACTAATTATAACCTTCTTTGGATTTTTGTGTATAAATAATAACTCAAAAACTGCTGCAAAAAGTATAATTTTCAGTAATTTATCTGTTTTTTTTAAATCTATGTCATTATCAAGATGTGTGTTTACTGTATCTTCAATGAGTTCAATCCTTTCTAGAGTGCCAGACACTACGTCTTTAATAAATTTTTTGTACTGACTATTCGGATATTCTATTTTAGACTCTGGATTCATCAAAAAATTATAAATCTTTTGAATTATTTTAATACGAGGTGAGGGATTTTTAGATTTTTTTTGGACCATTCTTTAAGGTAGAAACAATTGCTTTGGCTGCCTCTGCGCCTTTATTAGTTTTCAACTTTTTAATTCCACTTCGATCTATTGCCTGTTTTTTATTTATAGCAGTGATTATTCCATTAGTAATTGGTTTATTTTCAAAAATAGAGAGATTGAGTATTGCATCAAAAGTAGATCTGCAAATTATATCAAAATGTGGGGTTTCGCCTTTTATTACACATCCTAAAGCAATAAAACCATCAAATTTCTTTATATTTCTTTTGATAGATATAGGGATTTCTAACACTCCAGGAACTTTTATTTGATAAATTTTAAAATTTTTTTTCTTTAAAATTTTTACGGCACTTTTGACTAAATTGTTAGAAATCTTATTGTAATAATTTGCATTTATTATTAAAATTTTCATTTAATTATAATTTGTTTTTTTATTTTTAAACCAAATCCTTCTAAACCGATAATCTTTTTTTTTGTTCTAGAAAACAATATCATATTTTTTACTTTGAAATCTTTAATAATTTGAGCTCCTATACCATAATATCTTAAAGTTAATTCTGTATCATCTTTTTTAAAATTATTAGTCTCATTATTAATTATGATAAGAATAAAATTTTTATATTTAGATAGTAATTTTATATTTTTAATAATATCCTTGTTTTTAATAAAACTTTTGATATTGATTTTTTTTGACAAAACTCTCACAGGTGTTGATTTAGTGCTTTGAAACTTACCTTTTGAAAGTGCAAAACTCTCGAAATTGTTTAATTTATTTTTATATATTGTAAATTGAATTTTTTTAAAGTTTTTGTGACTTAGTATCTTGGAATATGTCTTATAAATGAGTTTTTCATTTTTAAATCTATAAGCTATTAAATCAGCTATAGATGCAATTTTAATCTTATGTTTTTTAGAAAATTTTATTAAATCATCTAGTCTTGCCATTCTTCCATCTTCATTCATTACTTCACAGATAACGGCGCTAGGATTAAGTTTTGATAATTTTGATATATCTATTGATGCTTCTGTGTGACCAGCTCTTTCTAACACCCCACCATATCTCGCTAACAATGGAAAAACATGTCCAGGAGAAACAATATCTTTTTTTGTGGAGTTAGAATTAATCGCAACTTTGATAGTTTTTGCTCTATCAAAGGCAGAAATACCAGTTGATATTCCTTTTTTTGCCTCGATAGATACAGTAAAAGCAGTTTGCATTCTAGATCGATTTATTTGGGACATTAAGGGAAGTTTAAGTTTATCAATTTGTTTTTTCGTCAATGATAAACAGATTAACCCTCTTCCATGTTTAGCCATAAAATTAATAATTTTAGAGGTACATTTAGATGCAGGTATAACCAAATCACCCTCGTTTTCGCGATTTTCATCATCAACTAGAATAAACATTTTTCCTTTTTTAGCGTCCTTTAATATGGAAGAAATCTTAGAAAATTTATTTTTAAACATTTTTTACTCGGTGTATTTATAAATATATTTACCAAAAATATCTAATTCTACATTAACATTTTCGTTTCTTTTTATTCTTTTCAGATTAGTAAGCTTTAAGGTATGAGGTATAATATTTAATTCAAAGTACTTTTTACGAATTTTTGCAATAGTCAGTGAGACTCCATTGATTGAGATTGAAGCTTTTTCTACAAGAAATTTTGAAAATTTTTTATCTTTCAGAATAAATCTGATATGCCAAGATTTATCATATATATCGATTTTTTTTACAATAGCCGTAGTATCCACATGGCCCTGAATAAAATTTCCTGAAATCTTTTGTCCATAAATTAAAGATTTTTCTAAATTAATTTCTTGTCCTATTTTTAAATATCTAAAATTTGATCTTTTTATTGTTTCATTTGAAATATAAAAAAAAATTAGTCTTTTTGAAATTTTAGTTAAGGTTAAACAAACGCCATTACAACAAATAGATGATCCAATATCTTTTTTTTTTAATTTGATTGTATTTTTAAGCCCAATTAAGATACTTTCTTTATTTTTTTTAATATTTTCTATTTTTGATGTATAATTTATTATGCCATTAAACATTACCTAATCCTAACTTTATATAAATTATCATTATCTAAATTTACATTAACTAAATTAGATTTTCTAATTTTTTTTGGAGACTTGAATTTCCCAATTCCTCTTTGTTTTAAAATAATATTTGATTTAAAAATAAATAGATTATTAATCAATTCAAAATCAATTAATTTATTTAAAAAGATTACACCTGCTTCAATAAAAATTCTTCTTTTTCCTAATAAAAAAATTGTTTTAAATAAATTTTCAAAATCATTTTTTTTATAAAGATAATCAAATTGAATTATCTTTATTTTCATTTTTTTAAAATATGAAATTTTTTTTTTATTTTTACTACTTGTAAATATATAAGTTTTTCTTTGATTTATTAGGTCGAAAAGTTTAAGTTTTTTTTTTAATTTTAAGTTTCTATCAATAATTATCAAATCTGATTGAGGTTTATTCAATCCTTCTATTCTGCAATTCAATAATGAATTATCTTTGTTTATTGTAGATGAAGTAGATAAAATACAGTCGTATCTAGATCTAAGCAAATGGGTGATTTTTCTGGACCTAATATTTGTAATCCATTTTGAATTTTTATTTATCGTATAATTGTCTCTAGAAATTGCTATTTTTGCATCAATGTAAGGAAACTTTTTCTTTTTATTTAAAAAATAACTTTCATAAAAATTATTTTTTTTTAAACTAATTTGCTTTACTCTTACGTTTGATTTATTAAGGATTTTTATTGATTTTCTATAAGTTCTCTTGTCAGGATCGTTAAAGCAAAAAAATAAATTTTTAATTTTTTTTTTTATTATTATATTTGTGCAAGGCGGTGTTAAACCATAATGTGTGCATGGTTCAAGAGTTGTATATATATCAGAGTCTCTAAAATTGAGCTTTTTATTCAGGGCATTAAACTCTGCGTGCGGTCTCCCTTTGACAGAAGTTTCACCCGAACTAATTACTGAATTTTTTTTAACTACAATGCATCCTACAGAAGGATTATCACCAGTTTTTCCTAAATTTTTCTCTGCTAAATTAAATGCTAAATTAGTGTAAAAATTATGATTTCTTTTCATCAATGCTGCCTACAAAATCCTCAAAATCTTTTGCTTCTTTAAAATTTTTATAAACTGAAGCAAAACGTACATAAGCAACTTTATCTATCGCGGAAAGACCTTCCATAATAAACTTACCAATCGTTGGTGTTGGAATTTCACTTTCACCCAATCCCTCAAGATTTCTTACAATTTTAGAAATGAACTTCTCAATAGTTTCAGAGTCTATTGGTCTTTTTCGAGTTGCTATTCTTATTGATTTTGAAATTTTATCTCTATCGAAAGGCTCCCTTTTTCCATTCCCTTTGATAACAGTAAGTTCTTGAAATTGAACTCTTTCAAAAGTGGTAAATCTTTCCTTGCGATCACAACCACACAATCTTCTTCTTCTTATAGCAGTTCCATCTTCTGTGGGACGAGAGTCTACAACTGAAGTATCTTTTTCTCTACAAAAAGGACAAAGCATAATTAAAAATATTATTTTCCATATATAGGAAAAGAAGAGCAAAGATCAATTATCTCTTTTCTCACCTCTTTTTCTATTATTGAGTTGTTTTCTTTATTTTTACTTAGGCCCTGTACAACTTTAAAAATCAAATCTCCAACTAATTTAAATTCGTTTGGCCCAAAACCCCTAGTGGTACAAGCTGGTGTTCCAAGTCTTATTCCAGAAGTAATCATCGGACTTTCGGTGTCAAATGGTATTCCATTTTTATTACATGTGATATTTGCTCTACCTAACGATGCTTGTGCATCTTTCCCAGTAACTCCAAAGGATCTTAAATCTAACAACATTAAATGTGTGTCTGTACCTCCTGAAAAAATTTTAAATCCTTTTTCACTTAATTTATTAGATAAAACTTTTGCATTATTCACAACATTTTTTGTGTACTCTTTAAAATCATCTGATAAAGCTTCTTTAAAACAAACTGCTTTAGCGGCTATTACATGCATAAGTGGGCCTCCTTGAAGTCCAGGAAAAATCGCACTGTTAAATTTTTTTATTAAGTTCTCATTATTTGTTAAAATTATTCCTCCCCTCGGACCTCTCAAAACTTTGTGAGTAGTAGAAGTTACAACATCAGCATATTTGGTAGGATTCGGATAAGCGCCTCCCGCAACTAATCCGGAAAAGTGAGCCATATCTACAAGAAAATATGCTCCTACTTTATCGCAAATTTCTCTAAACTTTTTAAAATCAATTATTCTTGAGTAGGCACTCCCACCAGCAATTATAAGTTTAGGTTTATTTTCTAAAGCTAATTTTTCAACATTTTCGTAATCAATCAATCCGGTTTCTTCTTTTACCTCATAATGAATTGCATTAAACCACTTACCTGATTGAGCAGGTTTAGCTCCATGAGTAAGATGACCTCCAGAGTTTAAACTCATTGCAAGAGTCGTTTCGCCTGGTTTTAAAAGCGCTAAATATACAGCTCCGTTTGCTTGAGCTCCGGAATGAGGCTGAACATTTGCGAATTTGCAGTCAAATAATTTTTTTGCTCTTTCAATAGCTAAGTTTTCAGAAATATCTACGTGTTCACATCCGCCGTAATATCTTTTTCCAGGGTAACCTTCAGCATATTTGTTTGTTAGAACTGAACCTTGAGCTTCTAAAACGGCTTTAGAGACAATATTTTCTGAAGCTATTAGCTCAATATGATTTTGTTGTCTTGTAAACTCGTCTTGAATTGAATTGTATAATTCATTATCTGCATCTTTCAAAGTTAATTTGAAAAAGCTGTTAAGATATTTATGTAATTTAATTGCTATAGACATAATTTATTATATTTTTTTAATCCTTCTTAAATGCCTTCCACCTTCAAATTTCGTTTTTAAAAAAATTTCAACTAATTTTAAAGATAATTTTTTATTTGTTAATCTTGCACCTAATGCTATTATATTAGCATTATTATGTTGTCTAGACAATCTTGTAGACTTGAAATTATAGCACACTGCTGCTCTAATTGATTTGATTTTATTGGCACTTATAGCCATTCCTGTACCAGATCCGCAAACTAGTATTCCTAAATCGCTTTTTTTTGACTTGATTCTATTTGCAAGTTTTTTTGCATAGTCCGGGTAATCAACTGACCTATGCTCAAATGGACCAATATCAAATACTGAAATATTTTTGTTTATTAGATGATTTTTTATCACCTCTTTTAAATTATATCCTGCGTGATCTGAGGCAATACATACAGTTTTAAATATATTGTTTAGTTTTATGTTGCTCATATAAATTTATTAAATTACACTAAAATGAATTATAATAATTATTTTGCCGCATTACATTACAAAAATTGAGACTTGTTATGAAAATTATAGGTTCTTTTCCTAAAACTAGGCTTAGAAGGCTGAGAAAATCAAGGTGGATAAGGGATATAGTCTCTGAAAATAATATTTCAAATAAAGATTTAATTTTACCAATTTTTGTAAGAGAAGGTAAAAATAAAATTGATCCTATAAAAACAATGCCAGGTGTTTATAGGTATTCAGTAGATAAATTGCATATTATTCTAAAGAAAGTAATAAAATACAAAATTCCAATGGTTGCGATTTTTCCTTACACACCTTCCCATAAAAAAGATAATTATGGAATGGAGGCTCTTAACCCAAATAATTTAATTTGCAAAAGTATAAAATATATTAAAAAAAAATTTCCTAACTTAGGAATTATGTGTGATGTTGCACTTGATCCATATACACTTCATGGTCATGATGGAATAATTAAGAATAATAAAATTGATAATGATGAAACTAATAAAATTTTAGTTAAGCAAGCTTTACTACAAGCAAAGATGGGGTGCGACGTGATTTCACCATCTGATATGATGGATGGCAGGGTAGGAATAATCAGAGAGGCTCTTGATAAAAATAATTTTAAAGATGTAAACATTCTCTCTTATGCCGTAAAATATGCTTCAAATTTTTATGGCCCATTTAGAGATGCTGTTGGAAGTAACAAACATTTAATTACAAATAAAAAAACTTATCAGATGGACTTTAGAAATTCCTCAGATTTATACAGAGAAGTTGGTTTTGATATTAAAGAAGGTGCAGATATGATTTTAGTAAAACCTGGTTTACTTTACTTAGATATTATTAATAAGATAAAAACAAATTTTAATATACCAGTTTTAGCTTATCAGGTTTCTGGCGAATATAGTTTAATTAAAAACGGTATTGACAAAAAAATTTTAAAAGAAAATTCTATTATTGAGAGTATTGTAGCTCTCAAAAGATCTGGTGCTTGTGCAGTTATAACTTATTTTGCAATAGACATAGCAAAAAAAATAAAAAAATATTAGTTATAATAGTTCTCTAATAAAATTCTAGCTTTTGGAAAAGGTAAATTATTGGGTATAAAAAATCTATTTTGAATTATATTTCTTGTAAAATTTAATGATTTTCTTATTAAATATTTTGATAAATTTTGAGGAATTTTTTTTGAAATTAAAAATTCTGGAACTTCATACACAAAAGTATCAATTTTAATTTTTGTTATTTCTGAATTGTTTATTTTTTTTTTATATTGTTTAAGATTTGGGTCATAACCTAACTCTTTAATTAAATTCAATTCAAAGAAAATGTATAAAACTATCCACTCATTTAAATTCATAGATTTAATAAATTGTTCGAGTGATTTATAAATTTTTTGGTTAGGTTGTGACTCCGGTAATAAAATATTTAATATAGAACATAAAGATATAAGAGCTGAAGTTTTCTCCTTATTGTTAAAAAATAGTGGTGATATTGGTTCAACTAATTCGGTTTTAAAATAACCCAATTTATTTTCATTTTTTGAATTGTGCTCAATAAATAATTTATTTGAAATTTGTAAGTAATTTTTAACTTTTCTTGAGTTTCCACCATAAACAACTCCTGACACTCTTCCTCTCGAATAAGTGAATACATTAATAATATTTGCATTTTCTCTAAATTTTTTTTTTGATAACAAAAAACACTCGTCTTCCCACTTCATATCTTTAAAAGTTTGATTAATTTTTCTGCCGCGTTTTGCTGGGCGCTTTTTTTAGAATAGCCTTCACCTGAAATTTTTTTTGAACCTGGAATTTCAACTTCTGTTTTAAAAAGTGGATTATGGTGTGGCCCTGACTTTTTGAAAAATGCATATTTAGGCAATTTTTTAAATTTTTTAAGACTATATTCTTGAAGCTTTGTTTTGGGATCAATTAATGTAACAACTGATTTGTCAATATAAGTAGCCCAATAATTTAAGATAAATTTTTCAGATGATTTTAAACCACCGTCAATAAATATAGCCCCTACAATTGCTTCTAAGGAATCGCTGATAATTTTATCAGCTGATCTCTCAAGATTTTTATTTGAAGATCCCAAAAACAAGAAATTTTTTAAATTTAATTTTTTTGCTATTTCTGAACATGTTTTTTTATTTACGAGATTAGCAAATTTTTTGTCAATTATACCTTCGTTCTCATTAGGAAATTTATTCAATAATTCTTTTGAAATGACTAATCCTAACACTCTATCTCCAAGAAATTCTAATTTCTCATTATTTTCTTTACTATAACTCTTATGAGTCAATGCAGTGATTAGTAATTTATTATTTTTAAAATTATATTTAATTATTTCTTCAAGATCTCTCGTTTTCTTGCTCATTTTAGAATATTAAAGGTTCTATCTGTTCTAAACGAATTATGTAAATTCCAAAAAGCTAATAAACTTCCTTTCTTTGTATCATTTGAAAAAAAGATTATTTTTGCTTTTCCTACCAGGTTCAAATTATTAACATATCCAACCTCTTCAAGAAATCTACTATCTTTTGAGCAATCTCGGTTATCCCCCATTAAAAAATAATGATTTAGCGGAAC
>Ga0163110_10001979_pt1 | contig 10471 bp, 7 predicted proteins | sample CRUFie1St17metaG_FD_108703 | JGI IMG/M metagenome (GOLD analysis project Ga0163110, IMG submission 108703) | Marine microbial communities from the Costa Rica Dome - CRUD Field 142mm St17 metaG | ecosystem: Environmental > Aquatic > Marine > Oceanic > Photic zone | place: Costa Rica: the Eastern...
AGAAGCCCCAAAACATCCCCTGCATACTTCTCAAACCAAGAAGCAAGGTCTCTGCCTGGGTTTTGAGATACAACTACTTGAATCTCAATAATTGCAGCTCTAGTATTGAAGTCATCATTAATTGCATCAGTGAAGCGTTGGCTGTAATCAGACAGGTCCACTCCTGAATCTGAGTCCGAAGAAAGAGACGCGCTATATGCCTCTACCAACCTCTCATAGTGGATTACTGCATCCTGCAAGAATTCAGGAGTCAAATCAATTGGGTTACGATATGGGACACTCAGTAATGCATATCGAAGAGCAAGCGGAGCATGGTTTTCGAAGGCTTCTCTAACGGTCCAGAAGTTTCCAAGACTCTTGCTCATTTTTTCTCCATCGACATTCACAAAGCCGTTGTGCATCCAGTACCCTACAACAGGCTCGCATCCTGTACAACACTCAGATTGGAAAATCTCGGCTTCGTGGTGAGGGAACCTAAGATCATGTCCGCCACCATGAATGTCAAATTGTTCTCCAAAGTGATTGAGAGACATGGCTGAACACTCAATGTGCCAACCTGGCCTACCATCACCCCATGGACTCTCCCAGGATGGTTCACCAGGCTTTGCTAATTTCCAAAGCGCAAAATCGCGATGATCTCGCTTTCCTGAGCCGCTATCTGCTACTCTACCGCCAGCCCCGGCTCTAACCATCTCAAGCGTTTGACCAGTTAATTGACCATATTTTTCTGGCGCTGTGTCTATCTCAAAGTAAACTCCATCCCCACCAACATAGGCGTGCCCCTTTTCTTGTAAATTCGAAATCATATCGATAATTTCGGGGATGGTTTCGGTCACTCTAGGATAGTGGTCAGCCCTTAGGACGTTCATCGCATCCATTACTTCGAAGTAATCCTCAATATTTCTATTGGAAACCACAGAATAATTAACACCTTCAGATTCAGAAATATTGAGTATCTTATCGTCGATATCGGTAAAGTTCTGAACATAATCAACCTCGTAGCCACGAGCTTCTAGCCAACGGTGTACAACATCGAAGACTAGGTAGCAACGAGCATGCCCTAAATGACTAGGTGAATAAGGAGTTATTCCACAGACATACATGCTAACTCTACCCTCGTTTAGAGGTGAGAATTCTCGCTTCTTGCGAGAACGTGTGTCGTAGACCCTGAGAGTCATTCTGATTGTGCTGCGAGGCTTATCCGTCAAGAACCCCGCGCCGCTTCCACAAGCGCGCGATACAATCCGATATGTCCAATACGCTCTGGGTGCCATTGAACTCCAATGCAAAATCTCTTGTCGGTTCGCTCAACACCCTCAATCAAATTATCATGTACGGAATAGGCACTGACCTGCAAACTACCTGCGTCAGATATTCCTTGGTGATGAGTTGAATTGGCCATTACTTCGTCACCCATTATTGCATGTAAATGACTGTCACCAATAATCGACACTCCATGTTCAGTCACTTCTCCATCCCATCCTCCGTGTTCCTCAAATCCAGGAGTTTCGGGTAGGTGTTGGTACATTGAACCTCCGTGAATTACACACATCAACTGCATTCCTCTACAGATTCCAAGAAGTGGAATATCTCTCTCGATTGCTGCTTTGATTAGCGATGCCTCGGAATTGTCTTGATCTGGATGAGCCAAGTATACGTGTTCACCAGGTTCCTGACCATACAAAGAAGGATGGATATCTGGACCCCCTGCCACAACTAAACCGTCGAGAAAATCTAGGTTTGAAGCGCAACACCCAGGTGGTAAAAGAATAGGTTGTCCACCTGCTTCTTCGATGATATCAGTGTAGGTTGATGGAAGGATTACTGCTTCGATATTCCATGGGCCGAAAGTTGAGTCTCGTTTACAGGCGGTAACACCGATTACAGGAGCCCGCCCATGAATACTCATACGTAGGGCACTTGCTAGTTGACTAATTCAATCCGATGGTATCGGATTTAGCAGATTATATCCTTGCTGCTTCGATTAATGCATTGAATACTTTCGTTTGGTCTATCATTTCTGGATGCCATTGCATAGAGAGCAAGAAACTAGCTCCGGGTAGTTCAACTGCTTCGATAAGCCCATCTTCAGTTCTAGCAACCACCGTTAGGTCTCCGGCATCTGCTACTCCTTGATGGTGGCCGGAATTAGCCATGGTTTCAGTACCAATTACAGATGCCAATAGCGAGTCTTCCTCTATGTGTACTCGATGATTAGACCAATCACCAGCAGTTGCACCATGACTTTCGTGACCGGGGGTTTCGGGTAGATGTTGGTGAAGCCTACCTCCCCTCTCTACAGACAATAATTGATGGCCTCTACAAACACAAAGCATCGGTAGATCTCTTTCTATAGCAGATTTGATTAGTAATGATTCCCAATTATCCTGTTCTGGACGGATGTCGATGGTACTTTCATGTGGTTCTTGTCCATAACGTGTCGGATCTATATCTCGACCGCCTGCGATAATTATCCCATCCAGGCGGTCGAGTAATGTTTCAACCTCATCGCCTTCAGTAATCAAAACAGGTATCCCGCCTGCCTTTTTAATCGCAGTTGGGTAATTTGCAGGCAACATGACAACTGCTTGACCAGGAGTTTCATAATCTCGCAAATTAATCGAGGTAGTAACCCCGATTATTGGAGATGACAAACCATCACTCCGCTTCTCTAGCAAGTCTGGCAGCGCGGAAAGACATAATTCCACAAACCATGAATGAAATTCCAATGAATATCAAAACAAGATTGGATGCTAAAGCCAATTGAGAATCTGGAATGCCCATCCCTGCAAACATTCCAATTGGTGCTAGAGCCATAAATAATGCAATAATCATCGATGCGTGCATCAGATGATGACGCATGTCTGGCATCCTTTGGGATAGTATTCCCAGAACCATTAGGGGAGCACCCATAAAGGAAGGTATCATTGCAGTAATCGAAGATTGGTCTGATATGATATATGCCGCGATACCCCACAAAACAAGTATTGCTCCTCCGTAAATTGCGATCCTCGGAATCGTCAAGCCTGAGACTGTGAACTCGTCACTCATGGTTACTCGTGTATCATGCGCTATTTATGCATCACTCTGGAGCATGTGCGGTAATAGCAGCTTGAATCTCTTCGTCCCTGGCGACTATTTGCTCCCAAAGAATCTCGGCTACGTCTTTGACGTCCATTTCAGCGCCTACTGAATCTAATCCGTCTTTGACCATGATTGAACAGAAGGGGCAGCCAACTGCGACTGTGTCGCATCCAGTCTCGGCTATCTCCTTGGCACGGATTTGATTGACACGCTTATCCGCATCTTCTTCCATCCACATTTGAGCGCCCCCCGCTCCACAGCAAAATGAATCAGTCCCATGCCTCTCGACTTCCTTATCAACTCCGCCAATAATGTCTCTAGGTTCGTCAACTATACCTCCTATTCGACCAAGGTAACAGGGGTCATGGAAAGTGACTGATTCTTCAGTTGATACGTCCGGAAGTTTTCCTTCCTGTTGTAATTTAGCAAGTATTTCAGAGTGGTGGAACACCTCTAATTCGGCACCACCATAGTCTGCATATTCCTTCCCCAAAGTATGGAAACAATGAGGGCAAGAAGCGACTATCCTCTTTACACCTAATTCTTGGAAAGTCATCATATTGGTCTCCGCAAGCATTTGGAAAAGGTATTCATTACCTGCGCGGCGAGCGGGATCACCAGAACATCCTTCTTGCATCCCGAGTATTCCGACATCCAATCCTGCTTCATTTAGCAAACCAATAGTCGCTCTAGCTACTTTCTGATTCCTCTCGTCAAAACTCGCTGCACAACCCACGAAGTAGATGTATTCCGCAGGTTCTCCAATCTTAATGTCAAGTCCTTCTGCCCAGTTGCCGCGCTCATGCATACCAAATCCGTATGGATTTGAAGCCGACTCAAGGTTCCCCATTGCGACATTCAATTCCTCTGGATATTCCATTGTCTCCATCATAGCATTTCGACGCAGGTCTGTAAGTTTAGGGACGTGCTCAATGTATACAGGACAAGCATCAACACATGCATGGCAGGTAGTGCAAGCCCAAACTGCATCTGCACTCATACGCTCGAGGATACTCTCATCCGGAGTTTCACCCTTCAGTAGAATTGGAGCGTGATCATTTGCATAATCTCGTACGTCATGAACAATTTGCATTGGATTCAATGCCTTGCCCGATTCATAGGCCGGACAAACGTCTTGACATCGTGCGCAGGTAGTACAAGCCCAGCCATCAATCAGCTGCCTCCATGAGAATTGTTCGTAACTCGCAACTCCAAATGCCTCAATGTCCAAGTCTTCCAAGGAAACTGCTTGGCCACTATCATTGACTGCTAGCGGCTGCATCTTGGCCATTGGCTCCGTGTCGTAGAAGAACACGTTAGGGAATGCCATGACCAAGTGCATATGCTTAGACATTGGGATTAGTACGAAGAAGGTACAGATCGCCAACATATGAGCCCAATAGGCTGCTATTACCTGTCCTTCTGTTACGCCTTGTTCAGCAAACCAATATCCTAGTGGCTCCCAGGTCGAAGAGGGTGATTCTCCAGATTCTACGATGAAAGAAGTTGTAGTAATTGTCATGATTAGGAAGAGAATGAAGTTACCTTCTAATTGCGATTTACCCTTTAGTTTCTCAGGAGTGAATATAACTCTGCGAGTAAGTGCTGCGACACATCCAACTAGACCCATTGTATAACCAAGTTCTACTATTCCATTCCAAGGCCCTACTAGGGCACTAGGTAATGCTTCACCTGAGAACCAATTTGCAGTGGCCAAGTCAAACATGTCAGTTGAGAGCATCAAAAAGCCCCAAAACATCAGCACATGCATAATTCCAATGACTCTGTCTTCGAGTACTCTTTTCTGACCCAGCCAGCCGGTGATTACTTCCAAAACTCTCTTTCCCCATGAGTCAAAGCGATCATCACTGGAGCCGATCATTACTAGCCGAATTGCCAGTTGTACTTGGTATAGGAAGAAGGCTATGGATAGCCCTCCTATAGCTAAAAGAATCATCCATCCCTCTAGCGGCCCATAGGTCTGAAGAAGTGGGTGCTCCATCATGAATCACCTGCAGGCCTTGGGCCTGCATGATGCTCCCAAGTGTGGCCGGACCTTGAATGAAACCCCATATTTGTTTTTCAGGGGTCAGTAAAGGCATCTTAACATAAAAGCTGAGAAGGCATTCATTCTGAGAGCTTGAGAGTATGGATTAATAGCCTGTGCGATAACAGGGTTTCATGGTGGAATTCAATCTAAGTGAAGACCAGGAAATGATGAGAGAACTAGCCAGAAAATTCGCTAATGAGGAGCTTGTTCCTAATGCTGAAAAATGGGATAGAGAGGGGATATTTCCTAAAGAGGCGATAGATGAGGCGCGTAGTTTGGGCCTGTTGAACTGTACCATACCAGCAGATTATGGGGGCCTTGGATTGAGCTTCTTAGACGAAGCTATAATCAATGAAGAGCTGGGAAGAGGTGATCCTGGTTTCGCAACTATTACCGGGGTAACTATGCTGGCATGTCACCCGTTAATCTATGGAGGTAGCGAGGAGCAAAAGAAAGAGTATCTCGGTAGGGTTTGTCGGGGAAAAATTTCTGCATATTGCGTGACCGAGCCAGGTTTTGGTTCAGATGTAAAATCGATAGAAACGACAGCTGTCCTAGATGGCGAACATTACATACTCAATGGTTCAAAAATGTGGATTGGTGGTGCAGGTTATGCCGATTGGTTCTATGTTCTCGCCAGAACTGGAAAGGATAAAAGTCACGATTCATTGAGTGGATTCATCGTTGAATCGAACATGGAGGGAGTAGAGGTAGGCAAGAAGGAGGAGAAGATGGGGCAACGATCATCTGATACCAGGGGAGTGGTATTTAGAAATGTCAGAATTCCAAAAAAGAATATTATTGGAAGAGAAGGGGATGGATGGTTACAAGCTATGATTTCCTTTGATCGGTCTCGGCCCATGTTAGCTGCGCACGCCTTGGGTAACGCTAGAGGAGCTATGGAGGAAGCGTGGCGTTATGCAAACGAGAGAGAGACCTTTGGAAAATCCATTTTTGAACATCAATCCATAGCTTTCATGCTTGCCGACATGAGTACCAAAATAGAGTGTGCTCGATTATTAGCCCACAAAGCCGCATCCAAGCTGGACGCAGGAGAGAGAGCAACTCTTGAATCCGCCCATGCAAAGAGGTTTGCCGCAGACGTGGGAATGGAGATAACCACAGATGCCGTTCAGATTTTTGGTGGGTATGGGTATTCCGAGGAGTTTCCAGCCGCTAGAAGGATGCGAGGGGCTAAAATCTACCAGATATTTGGCGGGACAAGTCAGATACAGAGGCTCATCATAAGTAGAGAGACGAACAAAGAATATATTCAAGGCGTCAATTAAATCGGGTATGAGGTTTTTTCATTTGTTCCAGATGAGTTATCCCAATGCTCATTTCCTTTGACCAGACGCGGAGTGCATGGTTACCGCATTTGCGCCGGGGAAGTGTATTCTTTTCGGGGAGCATGCGGTAGTCTATGGTCATCCCGCGGTCGCTGTTGCCATCGACGCAGGAGTCGAGGTAGAATTGACTGAATCAGACTCATGGACGATTGAAGGTATGCCTTTTCAAAGTGAGAAACACCCTCACATATCACATATCTTAAATGATATTTTCGATTATGGTGGAAGTCCATTGAAAATTGAAATCAAAAGCGGGTTATTTTCAGCCGCTGGATTGGGATCTTCTGCAGCCTTATCGAATGCTATGGGGGCTGCTGTACTTCGAATCATGGATTCCAATTCAGAATTGGACTCGATAAAATTAGCTAGAATCGGGCATGCGGCAGAGGCAAAGGCCCAATCTGGTCGGGCAAGTCCTACAGACACAGCAACCAGTGCCTTGGGTGGATGTGTTGTTGTGGCTGGCGAGCAAGTCACAGGCACAAAGCACGTATTCGATGCATCAATGGTTACACCTGAAGGTGAGAGGAAATGGTCCATCTGCAAAGTAGAATTACCTGTGGATTTGGATGTATGGTTGGTGCTTGGATTTACTGGTATTGGTTCGCCGACAGGAGAGATGGTTGCTGGAGTTGCAAAATTACTGGAAGAAGACCCCTTCAAGCATCAAGAAATGGACGCTATTGCAATGATAACTCAAGCAGGATTAACCGCTCTAGGTGCTGGAAATCTCGAAGCAGTAGGCATTGCAATGGATGCTTGCCATGAAAAATTGCGAAATATAGGTGTGAGTAGTCCTGAACTAGATTCTCTGGTGGAGGCGGTTCGCCCTCATTCTCTTGGAGCGAAATTGACAGGAGCTGGCGGAGGTGGGTGTATAGTAGCCCTCACACACGACCCGCAAAGGGTTGCTGAAGCCATCGAAGTCGCAGGAGGTACACCTTTGATATCTCGCTTGGGCGCAAAAGGTGTTAGGATTGTCTAAAAACGAAAAATTTTAACAAATGAAATGGTATTCTAAGTCTCCTGAATAACAACGATTCTTTATAAGTGATTCATAAGTGCGTGGCCTTATGAAGAGCGATGAAGAACTTCTGACAGTCGTTAACGTAGTTGCATCCACCCGAGTCGCGGAGGAGCTTGACCTACCTGACATTGCCATCCAGCTGAATTGTGAATATGAACCAGAACAGTTTCCTGGTGTAGTCTACCGTGTTGTAGATCCGAAACTTGCCATCCTGATGTTCCGTTCTGGTCGTGCGGTTTGCACCGGTGGAAAGAACAAGGATAACATCCATACAGGGATAGAGAGAATGATTGGGGACCTAAGAGCTGCAGGAATTGAAACTTGGGAATTAGACGATGTAGAAATCGAAGTCCAAAATATGGTTGCAACTTATGCATTGCACTATCCAGAAGATTACTTCGGAACCGCTAGAATGGATGACAACCACACACGTGTTATCGATGTCGAGGGTGGGATTAGACCTGCTACTGATGAAGAAATAGAAGATGATGACCCAAGAATCCGTGGAATTCGTGAAGGTGAACCCTTGGCAACAATGCCTCGAAGATTGAACTTGAACAACCTTACCTTCCACCTTCCTTTCGATAAAGTAGAGTACGAACCAGAGCAGTTTCCTGGCCTAATATACAGACTTGATTACCCTCGGGTAGTTTGTCTGATTTTCGGATCTGGAAAGATGGTAATTACCGGTGCTCGAGATAAGAGTGAGATTCTTGAAGCCGTACAATTTATTCAAGATGAGTTAGCAGATTTATTGTGAATTCAATAACCTAGATTTGGTTTTTTACGCCAAAACACTCAGTAGAGAGGTTCTTGTGCAGACATAGTCTGCACAGATTCATGATAAATCTGCGATTAAAGGGCCTCATACTCGCCTTGATGGTAATTCTGACACCAATCATGGGTTTCGCTGGTGAAATCAACACTGAACCAAGACTCTCAGATCAAAACATGACTTCTGAAACAAGTCGAAATCCTAGCGGAATTGTCGATGTACCAAACTGGAAAATAGGTGACACATGGAATTACAACGGATATCTGGATGTCAGAGACTTCATTGCTTCATCTGGTGTAAGCACAAATGTCCAAACATTAACTGGAAGCCTAGTAAGTGAGGTCGTAGAAATTTACACTATGAATATCGGGGGAGTTTCCACTTTAGTATACAAAGTAGAATCTAATGGTGATTTCGACGCTCAAAATGTAAATTTGGATGGGCAAAATGGTGATTTGACCGTCGAATTGGATACGATTGAACTTTACCGAGCATCAGATTTAGGTACAATTTCTCAAGAGGCTACAGTCGAAATTGATTTCTGTGCAGATTTCCTTTGGTGGTGCATCAATGTTGATGTCGCCGAATTAGTAGTTTCGAATGAATATGATCCACCCACAGAAGGATATGATTTCCCACTTAGCGTAGGTGAATCATGGGATTCTCAGTATACTGCTTACACAAATTTCTCTGGGACAACAAGTGTTGACGGGTTGACTATCCCAGATGATACAGTCGGAAGTAATTACACTGAATGGGATGTTGTATCTAGAGGTTTTTCGGGGGTTACATATTCTGGATGCGAGCAGTCTTTCAACATCACCACATCGAATTCAAATGGAGAAGAAACCGGTTACAAGTGGTACTGTCCTGCAATAAAGAATAATATCAAAAGTTCAGCAACCCAAAGTTTAGGATTTTCACTAGTTAGTTCACTGACATCTTACACCCCCGCTTCTGCCACTACGTTATTAGATGTTGATCTTGAGTATCAATTATCGCCTTTGGATTTGCAATTAGATGCTACAGTAACTGTAACTAATTCTGTTGGAAGTCCGGTTGCAAACCAGAATGTTGAATTTCGATACGAAATAGAACAAGATTACAGGAATTTTACAACAGATGCAAATGGCCAATTTACTGTTGATTTCAATAGTGGAAATAGTCAAGATGATTCTAGTGGAGGGAGTGAACACGGGTCTCACGGAGTGATTGCTTGGATTGATGGAGCAAGTCCATTAGTTGGAACTTCAACTTTGATAACGGATCAGAATATTCACCCAGTAGATTTGATTGCCGATGCTGCTGGCGTAACTGTGGAGAGAACCAGAAATAATCGAACTGTTACCTTAAATCCAGCAATAGGATTCAATGCAGTTCCAAACGATGTCCTGACTTTTAGTGTGCCAGTAATTAATCGGGGTATACTTACTTCACCTTCAACCAATCTCAAGGTTACTGGACCTGATGGATTTACTGAAACAACTTACGTACCATCATTGTATAGTTTACAAGAGCAGCGGGTTGAATTGAATTGGGTTGTTCCTGCCGGGCAACAAATTGGAAATGCGGGATTAGTATTTGTTGTGGACGAAGCTGAGGAGATCACAAATGATGGAAATCGAAGTAATAACATGGGTACATTTAGCCTTTATATCGGTAGACTACCAATAGCCAATCTTAGTATTAATTCACCCATTCAGACATTTGAAACTGCATCCCTGAACGGGTTAAATTCTGTTGACCCCGACGGAGGGATTCTAGACTGTGTTTTTGAGATTGAAACAACCACAGGAAATATGCAACTTATCGAAGATGATGATTGTATACACGAGGTGACTTGGGATGACGATGGAGAGTATTTAGTTCGCTTGACAATTACCGATGGCGAAAGTGATACTGATACAATTGAGAAAACAGTAAGTGTTCTCAATAGACCACCGGAAATAATTGTCGAGGCTTCAGAATATTCAATTCCGGTCCTTTCTTCTGTAACATTCGAAGTAACTCATAGGGAAGACGTTGATACAAATAACCCAATAGCTCCTGTAGATATTTCATGGCAGGCTTCTTGTGAAGAAGGAAGCACTGTTAGTTCAAGATGTACAGTATCTCCCACTTCAGAGGGCGATTACACAATTCAAGTGATAGCAATGGATGACGATGGTGAAACTGTAACCGAGGAG